>Ga0209408_1000075_pt1 | contig 79427 bp, 70 predicted proteins | sample AD_UKC107_MetaG_FD_184422 | JGI IMG/M metagenome (GOLD analysis project Ga0209408, IMG submission 184422) | Active sludge microbial communities of municipal wastewater-treating anaerobic digesters from Hong Kong - AD_UKC107_MetaG (SPAdes)... | ecosystem: Engineered > Bioreactor > Anaerobic >... | reverse complement strand
TCTCAGGCATAATAATTATTCCAACACCAAGAAATCCTGATGAAACAATAGTGTAAATATACATTCCCTTCAGCCAACCCCATCGAATCCTGGTATTTCCAGACATTGCATTTCCTCCTTTCTGAAAATTGAGGTGTTTGTGCTGAAAATGAGTACAACGGGCTCTTCAGCCGAAGGTATCATAGCTGTCGGCTGACAAGCGAGGTCAGATAAAAAACATCTTCAGACAAACACTTTTTAGATCAATCAATGTTTACGTATAGGTATAAACAGATTGCTTAATCGAACCTCATCACTCAACAAAGCAAACACTATGTACAGGATTGTCCATAATGAGTCGAAAATGGCAGTTGGCAAAAATGTTGTTGGAAAATCATCAACAAAGAAAAGATATGCAAACAGGAGAATAACGTAAAAGACCCTCCCGATAATTACAACGCCTACATTTAAAAGATACCGCCTGATATTGAAAGCGGACATGAACTGCAAGTATGCAAAGCAGAACAAGAATGATGCGATGAAGAGGGCATAGAATTGGTGAGTCTGAGGATCGTTTATGCTTTTGCCAGTTCCAACTAAAAATGAATAGTAGAACCCTCCAAACATGTCATATAAGCCGCTCACAAAAAATACTACTGCCAGTGCCTTTAATGATTTTTCCCAGGCCATGATAATCTCCTTTCTCATTGAATGATAATTTAGTTAAATTTGTTATCTAAGACAATAACTAAGAATTATTTTGACCAAATTACAGAAAGAGAAGGAACATGTTATCAAAATAAAAGAAACTGGAAGAGCTTAACGAAAGTAAAATTCAGATTTAATATTAATCTAAAATATTTAAACCACTATTAAATTATATTGTCAAATAGTATTTCAGGCTAAAGCTTTCATGCAAAGCAAGGCAGGCTTTCGATTGGTCGCTTGTAACTTTTGGGGTTGTATTTGAATTTGATGAATTATTTTGCTTAACTTGTGAGAGCAACGGGGGACAACGTTGTTGATACGAGATACATTTCGAAATCATTCATGAGAATTCTCCTGATTTAAAGTGATAATTCTTTCGCAGCGAACCAATATCTAATGTTGGCAACCAATTGAATTGTTAACTTATTAATTACGTATTGACAATTTCCCGCAAAATATGTACTGTTTGTCTGTACATAAAATCTGGAGGAAAATATGGCAATACAAACGACATACACTCAAGCTCGTGCAAGCCTGGCCTCTTTAATGGATGAGGTCACAGAAAACCGTGAAGTGGTTATAATTCAGCGTCGTGGACGCGAAGATGTCGCAATGATAACTGCTGATGAACTTGCCGGTGTGCTTGAAACTGCGCATCTGCTTCGTTCCCCTAAAAATGCAAAGCGACTTCTGACGGCACTTGATAGGGTTAAAAAAGGCTCCGGTGTTTCCCAAACAATAGACGACCTTCGAAACGAGGTCGGTTTTGAGTAAAAACACCAAAAAAAGAACTATTACTAAAACACAAAGGGATTCCGTATTCCAACCGGAATTTAGAGAGGACCTGAAGTACTGGGTTGAAACCGATCGAAAAACAGCGCTTCGTATTTTTCAATTGATAGAATCAGTAATGCGTGATCCTTTTCAGGGAATCGGTAAACCTGAACCTTTAAAATATCTTGGACCTGGTGTTTGGTCCCGTCGAATAACACAAGAACATCGTCTTGTTTATGTGGTTGGTCATAACAGGATCGATTTTGTTCAAGCCCGTTATCACTATTGAACAAAAAGTTGCCAACAACCGCTTGCACAAATGACCACAAAAGACGGGCGGCCTTGAAAATAGCCATGTTATTATTAAACGCACTTCGTCCAAAGTCCGCATTGCTTTTGTGGCCTGTGAAGCGGAGCGTTAGACTAAACAAAATGAGAGATTGCAATGAAATATTCGCAAGCAAAACAAGGAAGAATATTTGTTATCCGCCTTGAAGACGGTGATATTATTCATGAGCAAATTGAGAAATTAGCTAAGATAGAATCAATTCAAGCTGCTTTTTTAACCATTATAGGCGGTGCCGATAAGGATAGCACTGTCATTGTAGGACCTGAAGATGGCAGAAGTAAAACAATTACTCCTTTTGAACATACTCTTGACGATGTTCATGAAGTGGTAGGCACAGGAACAATTTTTCCCAACGAAAAAGGTGAACCCAGATTACACATGCATATAGCCAGTGGAAGGCAAACAAGTACCATTACTGGATGTGTTCGCAAAGGTGTGAAAACGTGGCACATATTGGAAATAATACTAATTGAATTGATCGGGGTAACTGCTAAACGTTCATTGGATCCAACAACAGGATTTGAACTATTAAACCCATAACTAAATACTGTCTGGCAAAGCAATTGAGACAGAACGAATATCGTACTCGATGAGTGCTATTTTCGTGCAAATAGCAGGCACATCACTAAATCAAAGTTCGATGTAGCGGCTGCTCATTGCAAACGTTACAGGAAAGCTGAATATCATGGAAATACGTACTGCAATGTTGTCTGATGCAGAGAAAATCTATCTCACTCATAAAGCATCAATTGAAACTCTATGTGCGGACCATTATTGCGAACAAGATTTAGCTGGATGGATTGACATTCTTTCCCCTGGTATCTATGAAAATGCCATTAATGAAAAAGTGATGGTTATAGCAGAGGATGGAGATGAGTTATCAGGATTAGGTATACTTGACACTGAAAACAAAGAGATCTGTGCGATTTATATACATCCCAGTTCAAAAGGTACAGGTCTCGGCAAAAGGATTCTTTACGAACTTGAGCTACGGGCTCAAAAAAAGGGTATCGACTTTTTGACTCTATATTCCACGATTAATGCTCCGGGATTTTATGAGCATCATGGCTACAAAAAAGAAGGGCAAACGTTCCATGAACTTCCTAATGGAATAAAGCTTGAATGCATACAGATGCGAAAGACTCTCAACAAGAACTGAACTATAATATCGAGATTCATGAGACCGCTCGCATGACTCGCATCTCATGATCTTATGCGTTAGTCAATGACTGAATCTATTCACACCCGAAAGGAGATTTTCTGAATTGGATATTCCACGGATTTTCAACATCACTGAAAGTGCTCATCGCATCCACAACCCTATTACACCCGAAAAACTCGCCACTCTCGGCGCGGCGCTGCGTCTGGAATCGGGAGCCCGGGTGCTCGACCTCGGCAGCGGTTCGGGGGAGATGCTGTGCACCTGGGCACGCGATCACGGCGTCATCGGCATCGGCATCGACATGAGCCGGTTGTTCACCGAGCAAGCGAAACTCCGTGCTGAAGAACTCGGCGTCGCCGATCAAGTCAAGTTCATCCATGGCGATGCTGCCGGCTATATCTCTGACGAGAAGGTCAGTGTGGCAGCCTGTGTCGGTGCCACCTGGATCGGCGGGGGAGTCGCCGGCACTATCGAGCTTCTGGCGCAGAGCCTCCGCCCCGGAGGGATCATCCTCATCGGCGAGCCCTACTGGCAGCAGTTACCGCCGACGGAAGATGTTGCCAGGGGGTGTCTTGCCAACTCGATCTCCGACTTTCTCATGCTTCCGGAACTTATCGCGTCTTTCGACCATCTTGGCTACGACGTCGTTGAAATGGTTCTGGCTGACCAGGACGGCTGGGACAGATACGAGGCGGCCAAATGGCTCACCATGCGCCGATGGCTTGAAGCCAATCCCGACGATGAGTTAGCCAAAGAGGTTCGAGCCCAACTGACCTCGGAACCCGCGCGCTACGCCGCTTACACGCGTGAATACCTGGGCTGGGGTGTGTTCGCGCTGATGCCGCGGTGATGAGGGGATTAACCGCCGCCGCTCATCCCCGGCGTTCCTTCCAACCCGTAATCCCTGGTGTTGCTGAATGAAGCCTGCTGAGTCGTTGTATGTGACTTCAACAAATCCGCCGGCGACTTTATCATGAAAGGCTTGCGGTGGGAATTTTTACTGACCACTTCCTGTTATCAATAAGTTTAAGCTTGATTGGTTGGCTCTACCTTTCTTCTCAAAATCCTCGATTTCACCTGCAAGCCAGGGCCTTGTGTATCGGGGTATCCCTTTATGTAAAAAGGTCAGGACCATAAGACCCTGACCTTTTCGAGCTTGACTGTTTACCGTTTTTTTCTTATGCCGTCACATTTCTTCTTTTTCTCAAGATCACAATTGCCACACCGGCCATCAGCAGGGCAAAAATGATCATGCCCCCTTCGGAAAGAGCAGGGATAGACGACGAGGATGAGGTAACAACTCTTATGTCATCGATATACCATCCAGCTTTGTTGACCACGGTGGAAGCCATCATGTGAAACTCGATAGTTGCTACTCCCCCGACAAAGGGGGTCAAGTCAACGATTTGCTCCACCCAAGAGGTGGGTGCTGCATAGGAACTATAACAATGCTGAAAAACGACTACCCCATTAACATAGACCTCAGCCCAATCCCAACCGCTGAAAAGATCATACCACTCCCACCAGAGCAGTTGGGCATCGGTCTTGCCTGTCAGATCAATCGTAAACGATAGGATACTGTCATCGTCTTTGTTAGCGTTGTTACAGGTATCGAAACCTGCATTGTTTCCCAAGTCGGTGTAGCACGTGTTGAGCTTCGTCCCCCACATATTCGTGCCGGAATGGGCTGAAGGTGGCTGAGCAAGTGTGCTGTAACAATTACCTCCAATCCAACTATAGGCGCCCCACTCCCAGTCGAGGTTGCCTGTCATACCCCCATTGTTGGTTTCAAAATCGGTGGAATAGAGCACGGTACCCGGCGTGGGAAGCTCTGTGACTTTGCGAGTCATTGTCGTAAAATCTTTCGCTGACGACTGGGATGCCGCGGCCCGCAATTCAGCTTGTATCTCCGCGTCGGTGGATTCCGCCATTACTATACACGGCCACATCCAAGATACCAAGAATATCAACATACAAAATATCATACACGGACGTAATTTCATGGTTCTACCCCCTTCCCAACGGTTGCTTATTGACAAATACCGCTTACTTTGCATAAAACCTCTTATAGCAATCCGGCTATACCAACTCTCTCATTAAACACAAAAGCCCGGTCTCTCGTTGTGAGAAACAGGGCTTTGATGATAAGACCATAATCCTCCCCCCTGGTTACGGCCATTCACGAGAAAAAACACATTAAGATCATGACTTTATCTGGATAACTTAAAGATGATGTGTTGTCAAGAGATTTTAACGTGAGACTTTCAATTAGTAATTATCGGTTTTTTCTCTTCAATGGATACCGAATTGGCAGATTCTATTCAATTTTCATCATCTTTTTTTTATTATACTCGTAATCTTCCTTAGACAGCAGTCCTTTCTTGTGCAGTGAATCAAGCTTCACTAATTTTTTCTCAATTCCTTCCTTTGCCTGTGTTTTTTTATCAAGAGAACTCTTATTGGCCTCCGATTTAGCCAATGTTGTTTGCGTTGTTACCAATCCATTCAGTAAATCATCAACATCAGATTTATTTGCATTATAAACGCCTTCAGCTGCAGTCAGGACCAGGCTGTTCGTTCCCATATTGGAATAGCTTAAATAGACATCGATTTTAATTTTACCTGATTTAACTGTCTTTGATCTGCCCGTTAGATTAAGCGATAATATTTTCTTACCATTGATATTCCTGAACTCCTCAGCGAGAGTGATATCCTTTAATTTCAAATTTGTAGTCAGGTTGTTCATCATATCGTTTCTAAGCTCTGCTAAAGGTACCGGGGGAGTTTTTGTGTCTAAAAATACGCTAATTTCTCCCCTAGTATGTGTTATTTCAATCGGTTGATTTAATTTGTTATAAAGCTCTAAAGCAGTCGCACCTGTTATTTCCCTTTTTTTCACATTCCATTTTTGATCATCAATCCAGAGACGATGAGATTGGTCTTTAAAATTCACCTGAAGATTAGATGATTTGGGTTTTGTGAATTTCTTTTCTGAAACCGGTAATCTGTCTAAATAATATTTGCTCACATTGTATACCGGCCCACTATAGCAGTAGATTAGATACCCAGTGCTGTTGCCAAATTTTATGTCATGTGCTTTTTTCCACTCTTCACAGGCTTTTTCCATATCACCCAGCAATTGATATATATCCCCCAGGGAGTTGGTGTATGTGAAATTCTTTGGCTCAATATTAATTGCTTGGTTATAATGTTTTATGGCTTCATCATAGTTACCTATGGCTTTATATGTATATCCTAAATTTGAGCGGTAAAGGCTGTTCGTCGCGTCTAATTTTATCGCCCTGTTATAATCTAAAATTGCCTGGCTATATATATCCAAGCGTTGATAGGCATAACCCCTGTTATTAAAAGCGCTTGCGCTCAAAGGGTTTATTTCAACCGCTTTATTGCTTTCGGTAATCGCTTTCTCATGCTTTCCCATATCATTGTACACTAAGCTTCGTAAAACATAAGTTTTGGAGTTGTTGGGATCTAATTTAATCGATTTATCGAGATCAGCAATAGCCTCTTCACGCCTGTTTATATTGTTATACGCTCTTGCTCTATTATTTAAAACTTCAACATCACTTAAAACAGGTTCGGAGTCTTTGTATGAAAACCCTTTTTGAACCTCTTCTTCATCCGTTATATCAGTTATCTCTATATCCCAGTTGAATGTTCCATGTTTTACATCTTTTATTACCCTTGAGGCCTGATAAATGCGACCCTCTTCCAAAGTTACATTCATATTGACAGGAATTTTTGAGGAATATTTATAGTTGCCAATGACTGTATCACCCATATAAAAGCTCATATTATAAGAACCCGGTAAGAACTCAATATGGCCACAATTTTTTGTAAAATATTTCCCATCGACTGTATTTAATATAACGTGGTATAATACTAAAAATGCGACTTTATCCTTTGGTAATGTCGCTGAATGATGGCGGTGCCTAAATTGCTTGGGAGTTTGCTGTGTTGCACATGCCGAAACTATCAAAAGGATTAACAATATAGATTTGATTCTCATTCTCATATTCATCCCCCAGAGATTAAAAATCCTGATTTTCAGTTTACAAAAAAGATCTCCTTGGCATTGTAAGCCAGGTCACAGTAAATATGTGACGTTATATAACATCCATCATAAAATCAAGCCAATTGGTGCCATAAACCTCTAAATAGTAAAAGCTTTAGTTTTTAACAAGAACTCTTAAAGTGCCAATGTCTAACGATTGACCTTTATTGACTTCTATTGCAGAAATTGATTGGTTGCCTTGCTTAATTTCAGTAAGATTTGAAATTTGAGAGACACCTCCAATTTCGTGTACAATAACGTAGGTGCCTTCTGGTATATCTGGAAACAAAAATTTAGCTTTTTTGTGTATTCCACGGAATCGGGATGGTAAATCCAGAGATATCCGGACGCTGATTCCATTATAAAACGGATAGCGCAGCTAAAAAAAATAACAAAAAGATAAAACGTAAGACGCCAACGTCAGCAAATTTACCTAATTTTCAGATTTAGTCAATGTAGGCTTTTTCTTTCTCATGGATTTTCCTTTCAAGTCTATCTTATAAGCAGAATGAACCAGCCTGTCCAGGATGGCATCAGCGAGAGTTGGATCTCCTATAACCTCATGCCATGCATCAACAGGGAACTGGCTTGTGACCAGAGTGGAGGAAAGAGAGTTTCTGTCCTCCAGTATCTCCAAGAGGTCATGCCTGCTTTCATCAGTCATTTTAGCAAGACCCCAGTCATCAAAAATTAGTAGTTTGGTTTTTGCATAGTCTTTAAGGATCTTCCCGTATCTCCCATCACCTTTAGCAATATGGAGTTCATGGAAGATCCTGGGTATCCGGATATATTGGACAGTATATCCTTACCTGCATGCTTTCTGAGCAATGGTACAGGCAATATAGGTTTTGCCGGTACCGGTTGGACCGGTGATAATCAGATTATTTGCATTTTTTATCCAGTCGCATGAAAACAGTTTGGACATTAGGGACTTATCCAGACCCCTTGGGTGACGGAAATCAATATCCTCTATACAGGCATTTTGTTTGAGCTTTGCCTTTTTGAGACGTGTTTTGAGCTTCCGGTTTTCTCTGTAGTTGGCCTACCTGTCTACCATAAGACCCAGGTGCTCTTCAAAGGAAAGAGATTCCATGTCAGGCATCTGCATCTGCTCTTCGAGGGTTATGACCATGCCGCTTAATCTTAAGGATTTAAGTTGATCAATAATCGGATGAATCAGCATAATTATTTTCTCCTTCATTAGTTTGATAATATTGAGGACCTCTGATATTAGAGTGGGTAATAAAAGAGGACTGTCGCGGTTCCTCTTTTAGGACGGGCAGCTTGTCGAGACCCTTTTTAAGGATGGCCTGGATGCTTTTATAGGGAGAAACATAGGGGTCTGACCCCGCAGTAGTTCTTGGCAGTGCAAATTTCGAAATTCGGGAACTTTACGAAGTTGGAAGAAAGCGCCATGATGAATATCGTGAAAGGCTGAAAGAACTGAAACAGGCCAAAACTATAGATGAAACTCTTATCTCAATAAAATGGCCAAAAACAATCACTTTTGGTTTTATATTTGCAGAATTAGAGTCCGCATTGAGGTCAAAAGCTGAACTTGAATACCCCATTCTGTAAGAGGAGATGAAAAGTTTCTTGCTGAGGGCAGAAGGAAATATGTTAGAATAAAGAAACCTGCAAAATCAGTTTGGATAAGAGGAAAAAAGGGAGATAAAAATGACTGTTGCCAGCCTAAATGTGGAGCTTATAGAAGTATCAAACAATGCCCTGTCGCTTATTTATTCAGCATGCAGGCAGTGTTATTCTGCTGCATTTGCCGGACAGATATTCAGTGATAAATCTCAATCTATATCCAGGCAGGAAGAATTTGTAAGGCAGGTAATTTCTTCCGGACATGAAAGCCCCCTCGAACATGTCAAGTTTACCTTTGCCATAGAGGGGGTATCCCGCGCACTGACGCACCAGCTGGTAAGGCATAGACTGGCTTCTTATTCCCAGCAGAGCCAGCGTTACGTGAAGGAATCGGATTTTGATTATATTATCCCGCCGTCCATAGAAGCGGACGAAGAAATGAAAGAAGAATATATAAATGCCATGCGGCAGATTCAGGAAAGCTATAACAGGCTTTTAAAAGCGTTTGACAGGAAGGGTAAAAAGGGAGAAAGTGCAAACCAGGATGCGCGGTTTGTCCTGCCCCAGGGAGCAGAGACAAAAATTGTAGTGACAATGAACTGCCGTGAATTGATACATTTTTTCAAAGAACGTTGTTGTTCCCGGGCGCAGTGGGAGATCAGGAGACTTGCTGAAGAGATGCTCAGGATATGCAGGCAGGAATTGCCGGCCGTGTTTAATAATTCCGGGGCAAAGTGTGTTGCTTTGGGCTATTGTCCGGAAGGAGCGAAATTCAGCTGCAGAAGATATCCGTTGAAGGAAGAGGTAATGAGGGATGTGAAAAATGGGGCGGCAGTTAATCCATTGAAAAAGCATTTACTAATATAAATTTCTTTGATAATCGCATAAATTCACTTTTCTTCTGTAATCTATTTTGCTAATAGTTGATTGGAAACGGCTTAAGTGCGTTTGTGGAGAGATGTCCGAGCTGGCCGAAGGAGCGCGACTGGAAATCGCGTGTGCTGCTAACAGCGGCACCGAGGGTTCGAATCCCTCTCTCTCCGCCATTTATAAATAAATAGTATATTATTCCTTTGTCTATCCATTATTCCATTAGTCTGAAAACCATCCCTTTTGTAAACGGGTGGAAATTCCTGAGAGTGGTACGGTATGTCTTATAAGGTCTTAGCCAGGAAATGGCGGCCTCAGTTATTTCAGGACGTCATAGGTCAGGAGCATATAACCCAGACATTAATAAACGCCATTAAAAAAGACAGAGTGGCGCATGCCTATCTCTTCGGCGGGCCAAGAGGTGTGGGGAAAACCTCGGTCGCCAGAATACTTGCCAAGGCTATCAACTGCCATGAGGGTAAAGATGGGATTCCATGTAATGTCTGCAGATCATGTGTAGAAATAACAGAAAGCATATCAGTGGATGTTCAGGAAATAGATGGAGCTTCCAATCGGGGAATTGATGAAATAAGAGAGCTCAGGGAAAACGCCAAATATATGCCATCCACGAGCAGGTACCGCATCTATATTATTGATGAGATACACATGCTTACCAAAGAAGCATTTAATGCCCTTTTAAAGACACTTGAAGAACCCCCCACGCATGTGAAATTCATTTTTGCAACGACAGAAGCTTCCAGGGTTCCGGTAACTATCCTTTCAAGGTGCCAGAGGTTTGATTTCAGAAGGATACCTCCCGGGCTTATCATCAGTTATCTGGAAAGAATAACAAAGGAAGAAGGTATTCGAGTAAGTAAATCCGGCCTGGCATTGATAGCAAGAGAATCTGAAGGAAGTATGAGGGATGCTGAAGGGCTGCTGGATCAGGTTGTTTCATTTACAGGGGCGGATGTTGAAGACAGATACATTACTGAGATCCTTGGTATTATTGACAGGGAAATTATTTTTGAGGCTTCTCAGGCAATTATAGAAGGCTCTTCAAAGAAGTGCATGGAGATTGTAGATCAGGTATACAATTACGGTTATGATATTAAATCTTTTTATCGTCTGCTTATGGCCCAGTTCCGGAATCTTTTGATCAGTCTTATTGCCCCCGAGGACGGCCTGCTGGATATGAACAAAACTGAAACGGAGGAAGCTGCGGTTCAGGCTGGAAAGGCAGGGCTGGAAAAACTTCAGGTAGCGCTTAATTTTTTAATTAACCGCGAGCAGGATTTAAGGTTTAGTTCGCACCCACGCCTGGTTTTGGAGACAATTATGATCAAGCTCTGCAATCTTGGTGAATTCCTTTCTTTTGGAGATATCATAAATAAAATTGACTCTCTGGAAAAGAGACTGGGAGGGAAGTCTACATCTGACAAACAGCAAACATCCGAATATTCTTTAGAGGAAATGACCTCAGAATTTTTTATTAAAGAACCCCGTTTTAATTCCGATAAAAAGGATCTGGAGCATAATATAAAAGGGTCTGTTGTGCAAGGTAAAGCAGAACAAACTGGAAAGGGATGGGATGAATTTTTGAAGTTTTTGTCAGTAAATAACAGTGTGTTTTGCAGTATACTTAAGGATTATTCTCTCCTGCGTTTGAACGGTGAAATAATTGAGATCGCAAAAGGCAAGCAGTCATTTGCCTCAAGCTATTTTGATGACAAGGACAGATATGAGCAGCTTTCCGCATATTGCAGGGAATTTTTTCAAAGAGATATGCGTGTATTAATTACTTCAGGCAGTTTGCCAGGAACACGAACTGAACAGCCCCGGGATGTTAAAAATGATGACTCCAGAAATATGAGGAAAAAAGATGTCGTTGAACCGGCTCAGAATATCCTGGACATATTCAAAGGTGAGATAGTGCAAAACTATCCTGCCGACGAGTCAGGAGCTCATGATTTAGAAGAAGAAAAAGATGGGAGGTAAAATATGAAGGGTATTCCTAATATGGGCCAGCTTATGAAGCAGGCTCAGCAATTTCAAAATAAAATCGCAAAGTTGCAGGATGAATTAGGGGAACAGACTGTTGAAGCCTCTGCCGGCGGAGGAATGGTGTCAGCCATGGTTAACGGAAGGCAGGAATTGCTTTCAATTACTATTGATCGTGAAGTCATTGATCCCGAAGATGTTGAGATGTTACAGGACCTGATTATTGCTGCGGTAAATGATGCGCTGTCCAAGGCAAAAAACATGGTAAATGACGAAATGGCAAAAGTGACAAAGGGGTTGAATATTCCAGGTATGCCGGGGGCTTTTTAGTCTCGGTTATTGGAAGAGGGCTTCAATTTTGAAAATATTTCAGCTTTAGATATTTATATTTCTAGGACGAGGGTAGAAGAACAGCAATGGGGATTTATCCTAAATCACTTGAAAAATTGATTGAACACCTGTCAAGGCTTCCAGGGATAGGACAGAAATCGGCTTCAAGGATTGCCCTGTATGTGCTGAGGAGCGACAGACAGTTATCCGAAGATCTTGCCGGAAGTTTGATAGCTGTGAAAGATAATATAAGGCTTTGCTCCATATGTTTTAATATTACCGACGATGACCCCTGCCGTATCTGCAGTGATGGAAACCGTGCCGACGGGACACTTTGTGTTGTTGAAGGCCCTGGTGATCAGCTTGCCATAGAGGAAGCCGGTACTTTTAGAGGACGGTATCATGTGCTTCATGGCGTGCTTTCTCCCCTGGATGGAATAGGCCCAAAAGACTTGAAGATAAATGAACTGTTAAACCGCATCACTGAAGAGAATGTCAGAGAAGTCATACTTGCCACAAATCCAACAACTGAAGGCGAGACAACCGCTTCTTATATTGCCGATATCCTGTCAAAAAACGGACGCAATCTGAAAATTACACGAATAGCTCTCGGCGTCCCCATGGGAGGCGATTTAAAATATATGGATCGTATGACGCTTGAACATGCCATGAAAAGCCGCATGCCGGTGAATCTATGATTACCGGAACCATCCTTAATGAAATATCAAATATTGTCGGTTCGAGAAATCTGATTACAGATAAGAATAAAATGACCGAATACGGTTCTGATGCCACCAAGCTGGAATTCAAGCCTGATGCTGTTGTTTTCCCGGGAAACAGTGAAGAGGTTTCTGATATCCTTCGTCTTGCAACGAGAGCCCGTTTCCCTGTTGTGCCAAGGGGAGCAGGAAGTGGAATGAGCGGAGGTGCACTTCCTGTAAAAGGTGGTCTTGTATTGGCAATGGATCGCTTCAACCGTATCCTTGAAATTGATCAGGATAATTTGATTTGTAAGGTTGAGCCCGGCGTCATTACTGCCCATCTTCAGGAAGCTGTTGAAAAACTGGACCTTTTTTATCCTCCCGATCCTGCCAGTTTGAACATATCTTCAATAGGGGGTAATGTTGCCGAATGCGCAGGAGGATTAAGGGCGGTAAAATACGGTGTGACAAGGGACTATGTCCTGGGTCTGACAGTTGTGCTTCCTACGGGAGAAATTATAAAAACGGGTGTCGAAACAATGAAGGGTGTGGCCGGTTATGACCTGACACGCCTTATAATAGGTTCTGAAGGAACCCTTGCAGTAATTACCTCTATAACACTTCGATTGATTCCAAAACCGGCCCATAAAAAAACCATGATTGCATATTTCCGGGATGTCTCCGGGGCTGTTCAGACTGTTTCAAGTATCATAAGGAACAAGATTGTCCCCGCCGTCATCGAGCTGATGGACAGGTATTGTCTTGATTCCGTTAAGGAAGAAATGACCTATCCTGTTCCTCCTCAAGCCGGAGCATTATTGCTGATAGAGGTGGACGGCGATGAATTGCTTGTTGAGAGGGAAAGTGAGAGGATTCGGGAAGTATGTCATAAGGACGGTGCACTTGGATTTGAATCAGCTTCCGATTCAGAAGAAGCAGAAAGGTTATGGGATGCGCGCAGAAATGTTGCACCGTCACTCGTCAAACTCAGTCCTCACAAGATCAGTGAGGACATAGTCGTTCCCAGGAGCCGTATGGTTGATGTGATTGACTTTCTCGAGGAAGCAGGGCGCGAGTATGGCCTTTTAACACCTTCATTCGGTCATGCAGGGGATGGAAACCTCCATGTCAATATTATGCTTGACAAGGACAATCAAAAGGATGTGGAAAACGCAGCGGTATTAGTAAAGGAATTGTTTAAACGTGTTATACTGCTGGGAGGAACCATAACGGGAGAACACGGTATTGGTATTACCAAGGCCCCTTATCTTGGGATGGAAATATCTCCTGCCGGGATAGAACTGATGTCTCGGATAAAAAAGGCATTTGATCCTGCAGGTATTCTCAATCCCGGAAAGATATTCTATGCTGGTTAGCCGCTAATGGCATATAACATAACCTTAAAAATAATACGGAATGGGTAATATCGAAACCATATTCTTAGGGATTATCCAGGGCCTTACGGAGTTTTTACCTGTAAGCAGCTCCGGTCACCTGGTATTTTTTCAGAATATCCTCGGTTTCAGTGAACCGGCCCTCCTGCTGGATTGTTCCCTGCATTTTGGGACACTGATTGCTGTATGTTTATACTTCAGGGCTGATCTGGGGAAGATGATAACTCAATTATGCCGGCTAAATTTTCAGGACCCCCATGCTTCCCTTGCCCTGTGGGTAATAGTCGGATCAGTGCCTACAGGCCTTATCGGGCTGCTCTTTAAGACGCCTCTTGAAAGCCTGTTCGGTTCTGTAACAGTAGTAGGCTTCATGCTTATTGTAACAGGTCTAATCGTAGCCCTGACAAGATTCCTTCCGGATGACTATGTAACGAAAAAGAATATCGGCTTATTGGTCGCTCTGGCCGTCGGAACGTCCCAGGGCCTGGCAATTATCCCGGGCATTTCACGCTCAGGAGCCACTATCGTTTGCGCCATGCTGTTAGGTATGAACAGGGAAATAGCGGCTCGTTTTTCTTTCCTTCTGTCTATTCCGGCCATTATAGGAGCCCTTGCAATTCAGATAAATGTCAGTCAGATTGAAAGCATAGGTTCAATACCGTTATTGCTCGGTTTTGTCTCAGCTGCCCTTGTCGGCCTGGTTGCCCTGAAATTACTCATGTCTCTGGTTAAAAAGGGGCATCTTTACTATTTTGCTCCATATTGCTGGGCGATTGGGATGGCGATAATTATCTTCTCTTAATTTTGATGAACTCGCAAAAAGTCAAAAATGATCTCTTTCCGTCATTCCGGCCCCGCATTTGATTCGGGGCCGGCACGACGGCCTTGATAGTATTTTCTATAATTACGATACGTACCCTATGCCGAATTACGGAAAATAGTATTTGCGGATTTTTTAAGAGAATATCAATTTTGGAATCCAGTATCTTTCAAGTTCTGGAATTAAGAAGCCGAGTTATCTCCTCCTGGTTGTCATCTGTCGCCCAAGGTACAGGGTAAAGATATACATCAATTCTTGCAAATGGCCTGGGCAGGTAGGCCTTGTTCCAGGTGTTGGGTATGTCCCACCTGCTGTCGCATCGAACCAGACCCTGGATAATCGGCAGGCGCAATTTTTTGGAGACAAAGTAGATTCCATCCTTTGCCTGATGCCTGGGGCCGTTCGGACCATCAATGGCAAAACTTACATAATACTTCTCACGCCTCAAAACCTTTATAAGAGAAATAAGGGCTGATACACCGCCTCTGGTGCTTGAACCTCTGATTACCCTGAATCCGAACACCCTTAATGCTGCTGCCATGATAGTCCCGTCTTTTGATTTGCTGGAAAAGGTAAGGAATTTCGAGTGCCTGCAAAGACCAAGCAAAGCCAGTTCATCACCGTGCCAGTGTGCAAAAAGAAGGGATGTTTTAGGATCCCTTGTATAAATATCAACTGGAGACATACCGTCAAGCCATTGAACCCTGTATCTCCAGGTTGAACATAAAATCCAGTAAACAAAAGCAGCTAAGTATCCGATCAGGGAATATTTGAAATTTTTCATAACAGCAGACTATTGCCAGGTTCCAGTTTTTACATTTTCCAGCATGCATTCTCAAATTTGCATTCCTGAACAGGGATCCTTAAGCTCAGGAGACAATCTGAAAAGATTACCCAAAGGTGTCGGAGAGAAGTATATTGAGACGGACTCACACAGTCAAGGGCAAAAGTCCTGATGCACAATTGGAACAGATCTGGGCTACCGCTAAGACAGTAAATGGAATTTTGATGGTGAAGAATCCACTTTACTAAGTGCTTTATTGCTGGTAGAAAAATCCTGGGGCCTGTAAACAGATTGTTTCAGCTTTGATAAACTGAAATTATGATTCAGCCGCTGATAGACATGATAAAAGTTAAAAAATTTTTTGAATTACATAAAATTGAATATGTATTGCATGAACATCCGGCAGTTTATACCTGTGAGGAGGCGGAAAGGTACTGCTCTGATATTCCCGGACTTGCCTGTAAGAATCTGTTCCTAAGAGACGGCAAGCGCAAAAGGTATTTCCTTGCTATTCTGCCTGCACAGAAGAGAACAGATTTAAAGAAGTTATGCAGTATTGCAGGTGTAAAAAAGCTTGCTTTTGCAAATACGGAATCCTTAAGGGATAAATTGGGGCTTGAAGCAGGCTCGGTTTCTCCGTTTGGGCTGCTAAACGATATAACCGGGGAAGTTGAGCTTTATGTTGATAAAGATGTTTATTCTGCAGAAACTGTCGTCTTCCATCCAAATGTAAATACCGCCTCTTTTGAATTGTCCCGCCGCATGTTTCGAAAATTTTTGCAGGTAATTGATCATGAAGTGAATATAGTTGAATTGTAAGAAATACGGTAATAGGATGGAAATTTTCATGCAAGCATAATGATATTAACCGTTAGCTGAGGGCAAATTCAGTCCTTGAAGAGAAGACAGACATGTTAACAGATCTGAGCAGTTGTGACTATACACCAAAGGATGAACTGGAGGGCAGGATTAATAGACTCAAGGAAGGCATGGCTAAGCAAGGCGTAGACTATGCAGTAATCCTTCAGAATGTCGACCTTTTTTATTTTACCGGTTCCCTTCAGAAGAGTTATTTTATTGTACCTGTGGAGGGTGAACCTCTTTTCCTTGTAGAGAAAAATATAGATCGTGCAGTCGTGGAATCCCCATTGGAGCCGATTTCAATAAAGCGTGATAAAGACGTCAGAGAGATTCTGTTGAAGAAAGGAATCCGAGGTATCGCCGGAATGGAACTGGATGTCCTTCCTGTTACTTTGTTCAGACGTTGGAAGACAATCCTCGATATCAAAGATGCTGCTGATATTTCAGGCCTTATAAAAGATCTGCGTTCCGTTAAAAGCGAATATGAAATTTCCCAGTTAAAAAAATCCGGTGAGATATGCGAACAAGTATTTGATTTTGCAGGCGGTTTTATAAAAGCTGGCATGCGCGAGGTCGATATAGATGCTGAGCTTAATGCCGAAGGCCGGAGAAGAGGGCACCAGGGTTTTCTTCGTATGAGGGGACTTAATCAGGAAATGATGAATATCTATGTAACTCATGGACGTTCCGGCGCTATTGTTTCAGGTGCGGATGTCCCGATTTCCGGTACAGGAATTACCCATGCCATAAGCCAGGGATCTTCTTTCAATACAGTTAAGCCAGGGATACCGGTTATTGTTGACTACGGAGGAGGATACAACGGATATATTACCGATGAAACAAGGGCGTATATAGCAGGAGAGTTAAAAGAGCCGTATTTAAAAGGTTACCAGGCCGCAAGGGAGATCATCGAAGAAACGAGTTCATGGGCAAAGGCCGGCATAAACGCCACGGAAATTTTCAACAGGGCGCTGAAAATCGCAAAACGTGAAGGGCTTGCTGAATATTTCATGGGTCATGGCAGCACCAGGGTGGGTTTCATCGGGCATGGCCTTGGTTTGGAGATCAATGAACTCCCGGTAATTACTCCACGCCATGAAATACATCTGAAAAAGGGGATGGTCTTTGCATTTGAACCGAAATTTGTCTTTCCTGGCGAAGGAGCAATTGGGATCGAGGTTGATTTTATTGTGCGAGAGGATTTTCTGGAAAGGATTACCAGCACACCGATTGATATAGTTTATGTGTGAGCCAAATCAGGATGAGAAGTCTGATTTGGCTGGATTAATCCTCTTTATCAAATAATAACTCCGAGTTGATAGATGATGAATATGCTTGAAGTCGATTCCAGGCCCTGGCCCGTTAGGCTGAATTACTGCTTTAAGCTGGCACTGCCAACAGCTGCCAGGACAAGTCTCTGGCTCCTGTCCATTATGGTGCCAGTTTCGTTTGCAGTATTACTTATGAAGATGACAGGGATACTTAACGTGCTGGCCGGATTCGCCGAACCTCTGTTTTCCCTGTTCGGGCTTCCGGGGAATTCCGCCCTGGTATTTGTAACCTCGTGCCTTTTGAATATCTACTCATGTATTGCTGTAATAGAGACGCTTGGCCTCAGCGGACGAGCGGTAACAATCCTAGCGTTGATGTGCCTGATTTCCCATAATCTCCCTGTGGAGACGGCTGTACAGAAAAAGACAGGCTCACACTTTTTGAAAATAATATTTGTGCGTCTCGGTGCGAGCTTTGTCGGTGCGTTTTTTTTGAATTTAATGCTGCCTGCTGATCAGCAGCATCTTGCAGCCTCGGCATCAAACGCTTCTCTGCCTGTTGCCGGAATAGGCCTTGAGCTGAAGACCTGGCTCTTTTCTATTTTATACCTCTGTGCAAAGGTGATAATCCTTGTGACCCTCTTAATGATTCTGCAGCGCATACTTGAGGAATTTGGCGTTACGCAGCTTCTTTCCAATATCCTGAAATATCCTTTAATGCTGCTGGGAATACCTTACCAGGCCGCATTTCTGTGGATTGTCGCCAATACACTTGGTCTTGCATACGGGGCAGGCGTAATAGTGGATCATGTGGAGCGCGGGCGTCTGTCACGAAAAAATTCGGATATCCTGAACTATCATATTGCAGTTTCTCACTCGCTTCTGGAAGATACATTGCTTTTTGTGGCGATCGGCGTTTGTGCATGGTGGATCACGATCCCAAGGGTGATACTTGCGGGAATTGTTGTATGGTTGAAGCGTTTGATAGACTGGGTGGTCACCCGTAAAGAGATTCAGGAAATATCCTGAAGTTTAACAGTAATAGGCTTTGCTTTTTGATAATGAAGCAGAAAATCACTGAAGAGATAATAAGCTTCACGGACCGTTTCCAAAATGAACATTGCAGGGAGAGGTTTTGGCGGACACCGCTGGCTGGTTTTTCCTCGGCAAATGATCCAATGTTTGCGCAATTGAAAACGGCCGTGTCTTCAACACATGCCATGCCAGAGGATCTGTTGCCAGAGGCTAAGACCGTTGTGGCATTCTTCATTCCCTTTGAAAAGTCCATTATCCGAAGCAATATTAAAGGCCCGGATGCGTCTCAAAAATGGGCAGCAGCATACATCCAGACCAATACTTTAATATCCGAACTGGGCCGGCATTTAAGCGCCTTTCTTGAATCTTCAGGCCATAATACAGCACTGACGCCTCCTACTCACAATTTTGATCCTGAAAGGCTGATCAGCGACTGGTCGCACCGCCATGTTGCCTTTGTGGCCGGTCTTGGGTCTTTCGGCCTTAATAATATGCTCATCACTGAAAGCGGGTGCTGCGGCAGGATAGGCAGTTTAGTGACATCGGCCTTTGTTGAACCTGATTCCAGACCAACCGGGGAAGCATGCCTGTACCGCCATGATTCTTCATGCAGGCAGTGTGTTGAGCGTTGTATAAATGAAGCCCTTTTTGAAGACAATTTTTATCGTCATAAGTGTTATGAAGCCTGCCTGAAGAATGAAAAGATTTTTCAGCACCTTGGTAAGGCGGATGTGTGCGGCAAATGCCTGGTGGGCCTCCCATGTTCCTTTATAAATCCTGTCAAGCAGTCCGCTAAGCCCCAGGTCGGCTGATTAAATCAGGAATATTGAATCAATGATAGAAAGGCTATATTAACTCTTCTCACATAAAGGATAACCTCTTCTCATGTCGGGGGAGCTGCAATTGCCTTAAGTGCTCAAACCTGTATGTACGTTTTCCAAACTCCGTGGCAGAGAGACTGTTACCTTTGTCCACACCCCTGGTTCACTTTCTAATTGTATCTTGCCCCTGTGAAGTTCGATGATTCTCTTCGCAATGGCCAGTCCCAGGCCTGAGCCGCCGTGCTGGATGGATCTGGACTGTTCCACCCGGTAGAACTGATCGAATACTTTGTCTATTTCAGCCTCGGCAATGCCAGGACCCGTGTTGGCTATCGTTACTGTCAGATCGGAATCGGATTGTTCTCCAGCCACTTCAACCCTGCCACCTTTCATGTTATATTTGATGGCATTGTCAAATAAATTTGAAAATGCCCTGTTAAGCTTTTCAATTTCACCCTGAAGGATAAGCTGTCTTGGAAGCTTAATATCCATTTGAACATTTTGAGCGTTTGCAAAAAGGCGATAATCCGCTTCGAGTGATAATAATAGCCCGGTTAAATCAAACTGCTGTGCTTCTATGGAGTTCAGCATTTCAAGCGATGAGAGATTTAAAAGATCTTTGACAAGTCGTTCCATACGCAACACCTGATCATTTAATCTAAGGAGGGTTTCTTTTGAAAAAGAAGGAAAGGTTTCCATGTCAGTTGTGCAAATCTCATCTATTGCCAGCCGCATTGTTGTCAGGGGGGTTTTTAGTTCATGGGAGGTATCGAACAGGAAATCTCGCTGCCTTATGAATGAATACTGCAGCCGGTCCAGCATTGTGTTAATCGTCCTTGCCAGTTCATTGAATTCATCATGTCCGTTCCCGACCGGTAATCTCTGGTCAAGATTCTTTTCACTGATATTACGGCTCAGGTCTTTCATTGAACCAATCGGCTTTAATATCCTGCCGGCAATAAAATAGCTGATTACGATTAAGGCGAGGCTGGAAAAGACAAGTCCTACAACAAGCCCGAGAATCAGTTCCTGGATTTCCTCTTTTAGTTTTATCATGGGATGGCCGACCTGAACGGTAAGCTCCCTCCCTTCTGAAGGAATCAGAAAAGTCCTGAGCCTGAATGTCACTTCCTGGCTTCTGTCTTGACCCAGGTTAATTTTTTCTCTTGGGATGATGATGCTGGCGATAGCACTGGACCCCGGTTTTACAATGGGAAGGTGTGCTAATTTTGCCAGGTTTGACTGATACACTATCCGGTTGAATTTTGGCTCATAAATTCTGACCCAGTACGGATAAGTTCGATAATTAGCTTTACTTAATGTCATTGACTCCGATCCCGTTTCTTTCATTTCAATCTTTTTTATGGACCTATATGCTTCCTCTTCCAGTTCCGTATCCAAAAGGTCAAAAGGCTGTTCTATGAGTTCATAAAATACTACGATTGAAAAGAGCAGACTGGCAATAAAACCAGCTCCCGCAACAAAGAGCGCTATCCTTGTTTTTACAGTCATTATGCCAAGTCCTTAATAGTGTATCCAATACCTCTAACGGTCTGGATGATGGTGCCGCCACCTGTATCACCGATTTTGTGTCGAAGGTTTTTGATATGAACATCCATGAAATTGGACATATTGAACAGGTCGAAATCATCACCCCATACATGTTCTGCCAGGCTGAAACGTGACACGACCCTGTTTTTATTGTAAAGGAGGAATTCAAGAATAGAAAATTCCCTCGGAGTAAGTTCGATTGTCCTTCCTCCTTTAGTTACTTCACGGCTGACGGTATTAAGCTTGAGATCCTGGACCTGGAGCATCGGTTCGGACTGGCTGCTGGATCGTCTGAGCAAGGCCCGGACACGTGCCAGTAATTCGTCCAGGGAAAATGGTTTGGCAAGGTAGTCATCAGCTCCGAGATCAAGCCCTTTTACTTTGTCCTTTGCGTCGCCCTTTGCGGTAAGCATAAGCACCGGCGTATCGATTTCCGAATTTCGTATGTGCTCCAGGACAGTTAATCCGTCCATCCTGGGCATCATGATATCAAGGATAATGAGGTCGAACGGAGTTTCGAACAGTTTATCCAGCGCATCTTCTCCATCGGATGCCGTATCAATGGAATATCTCTGGCTTTCAAATATCTGCTTTAATTGCTTCAGTAATGATTGTTCGTCATCAACTATAAGAATCCTCATTGTCAAATATCTCCAACGACAGTCTTGACTATGTTTTACCGGGAAAGTCAATTTTGCCGGTCAACTCTGGTCTATAAAATGCACCTTTAACTGCCTCAATTCTATAAAATAACAAATCGAAATAACACTGAAAAGAAAGATGATGATCACGTAAAAATCCGTCGATGATAAACCTTTGGTCCTTTCTTCAAAAGTCTTGATCAGGCATCCAGTCAAATTCACTTTTGACAACATTGACGTATAAATTGCCTTAGAAATAACTAATGCTCATCATTGCAGACCAAACCACATGATCCTGCCAGAGCCTTCCCCTATATTTATAAGCTTTTCCTTTTCTACTGCGAGGAAAAGATCCTTTCCGTTTACCTGCATGTCCGTTACACAAAAATCAATTTCCCCTGATTCCCATGCAGGATAAAGGTCCGTTCCATCAATTTCATATGCGATTAGTTTGGATTTAGTGTATACTTTAAAATCGCGAAGGTTCTCTATCAGCGGAATATTCTTTACAGCCAGAACGTCCTTTTTCCCATCTGCGTTAATGTCGGCAATCAGGATACGGCCTTCAAATGAAATCGCGGGCGCTGGATCATCGTCACGGAAGGCCCCACCAAGCCTGATAAAATTATTGGTACCTCCAATTCCTTCGTTCCCATTCCACAAGGTATTTCCCTGTCCGTCCCAGGCATAGAGCTTTGATTCACTGCCAAGGCCAATCCATTCATTCTCTCCGTCCCCTGTCAAGTCAACAGCAGCGAGGCTGTAAAATCTCACCCCCTTGAACTTTGGGAGAAGTTCTTTAATCCTGACAAACTTTCCCTCGACATAAGTCATTTGGTATATCCCGCCGCTGAAGAATTCATCTATTTTTGAGTCCTGAAAGAGTAAAAAATCCATGCCTCCTTCTGGATTTCTTATTACCCTTAGATGTCCCGATTCCTGACCAAGCCTCTTGAATCCTCCTGTCCATTCCAGAACATAAGTCCTGGCCCTGAGGCCGTAACTGCTCACAAGATATATCTCTGCCTTTCCATCATTATCCATATCACCTGCACTGACCTTGATAAAATCTTCCCCCATTTTTGGCTTAATCGAGCCTTTCACAACAAAGGATTCACCTTCTCTCTGATAGACAAACAGTCCTTCCCTTCCAAGAACAAGAAGCTCTCTCAGACTGTCGCCGTCGATGTCCCGCATATCAAACGCCATGACCGCCATTTTTAGGGGTAGCTTGCCTTCAGGTATAGAGCCACGATGCCTTTCAACAGGCTTGAAAATAAATCCCTCTTCACTACTATCTGGTTTTATTTGATGACTTTCCGTTCCAAACTTTGAAAAAAGGCCTCCTGAAGCATCTTTCTTCTGAAATGCACTCTGCCTGTTTCCCATACTTTGCAAGGCGAACTGTCTTCCCTCAATTATTGCCCTGAACCTGTATGCAACATCCGATAATTTAGGGATAAACTGATTTTCATCCACCGCCTCTGAAACTCTGGTTATCTTAGATCCCTTATCCAGAAGCTCAATGAGTGAAAGATCAAGACTGTAACCGCCGGCGATTGTGGTCAGACTTCCGAAAATAGCGTATCCCGCATTAATGTCCTTCGCAATTTCTTCAGCCCTTTTCTGTGTTATTGTTCCGTTTATCTCCTGTTCACTCAATAGTTTTGTAATGGCTGCATCATCTTTAACTTCAAACCCTTCTCCTGAGAGCCTGGATGTAAACATGCTCTTAAAACCCTGCCGCAGATAAGGTTCCGGCTTATCCCCATAAACTGCCATCGGAAAAAGAACAATTGTCCTGTCGTAAGCATGGACGGTCGGGATAAAAATCAAATTCAACAACAAAACAATCATGATACTGGATATCTTGTTAATCATGTCCACTCCATTAAGGTCTTTTAAATTTCTGAGTGATGATAGCTGTTATGATATTTCCTTTTTTACTTGCTGGTCTCAGTTTCCCGGATACGAGTCCGAGGCAAACTTGGCCGGAGTAATAAACAGGCGTATTTTTGACTCATTATGTTTTCATCAATATTTCAATACCGCCACAGGACATATCCTTCAGGGCCGCTTCTGTCCTGAAACAGGGGCTCTGGAAGCTGATTCTGCCATTGGGAAATATTTTTAGCCCGGCCAACAAGCAATATATTCCCTTGATTCTTATTTATAAGGTCTGCAGCTGATTTAATGTCAATCAATCTGTATGATGCATCTTTATAGCCCAGTCCGTAATCAAGCTCTCCGGACCTCCCGACCAGATAGACATCGCTCCGATTCAGGTACCAGCAGACGGCTGTAATCGCATCTTCATCTGAAATTATAAGAGTATTGTTATCGATGCCATGTTTGTATCGTTCCAGAAGGAGACCGGGCGCTTTAGTTTCGATAACAGGGTCGGGGATAATAAGATGTGCTGCAAGAAATAATAAAAACGGAGACAGAGCAAACAAGACAATTTTTTTCGTCCCTTCATGATTTCTGATGGCCAGAAAACAGAATAGTAATAAAAAAATAAGGCTGTCAGCTGCCATTACTGCTTTCCAGTGTCGGCTGTATAACTGAGATCCATTGTGATCAAAAAACTGAAAATAAAAAAATGCTAAGAGGATCAGGCCGAAAAGTATGCCTGTGACTGCTGCCCCCCACTGAAATGCCTTTTTTCTGCCCCTTCTGAATGCATGTGAAAGACCGAATGTCATGAGTATCGCAAAAGGCGGGAAGCATGGTAAAATATATGTAACAAGCTTGCCCTTGGATACGGAGAAGAAAAGAAACGGCAGCACCAGCCAGCATATGGAAAATCGAATAAGCCTGCCCTGATACCCCTTTTCCTTTATAAGTGCCCTTATCCCCGGCACTGCCGCAGGTACCATAAAAGTCCAGGGCAGAAACATGCCGGGTGCGGTCAGTAAAAAATACAGGAAAGACTCTTTGTGCTGGGCATTGTTCCCAATGAAGCGGCGTATATGTTCGTTCCAGAAGAAAAACCGCCAGAAATCCGGCTCCTTCAGGTGTATTGATATGCACCAGGGCAATGCAACCAGCAGGGCAGTAAGGACAGGCAGCCAGAGCATGCGAAAAAGGTCAAGATAACGGCGCTGCCAGATAAGGTAGGGGGCAAAAACCAGAACCGGTATGGCAAATGCCAGAAAACCCTTTGTCAGAAAGGCAATGCCGCATAATACGCCTGAAAGCAGCAGGAATATCTTTTCCCTGGTAGATCGGGGAGGCGCTTCAGCAGCAAAATAGAATGCAATTATTACTGCTGTCAGGAAAAAAGAGAACAGGCTGTCAAGCAAGGCAGTGGTTCCTACTCCGAAAACCCCGATACAGGTCAGATAGGTGAGTGCAGCCAGAATCCCCTGCAGCCTCCAATCGTTAGCTCCATTGCTGCCTTTCAGGCAAAAAAGAACATAAATCAATAAGGCCGAAAGCCCGACAGATAATGCGGACGGAAGGCGCACTGCAAAGTTGTTTTCTCCTAAAAGCAGAATGGATACGGCATGCACCCAGTACCCGAGCACCGGCTTTTCAAAGTAACGCAATCCGTTCAGGTGCGGGGCAATCCAGTCCCCTTGGGCAATCATCTCCCGAGGAATTTCGGCGTAACGCGTTTCGTCCGGAGGGATAAGATTTCGTACACCCAGCGGCAGCATGTAGGAAAATAAAAAAAATAGCAGAAGCAGCGCTGCGTATGGTTTTATTGCGGTTGTATTCTGCTGTTTATTCATATTATTCATAAATTGCGGACTTTTTCATAGATTGAAGATGTTTGATAGTTCTCCTGGCAGGCAACCCATCCCTCTCTTCCGGTCACAGAGGATTTACACACAGTTGATTCAGCAATATTTTTTGTTCGGGAAAGTATTTCACCAAGGGGCCCAAAGACGATACCCTTTTGCAGTGCCCTGTCCACAAAGTCCTGAAACAGAGGAAGACAATTGATCCCTTCTACTTCAGCATGGATAGTCAGGACATTGAGTTGATTCGGCCTGATAAGATTAAGCAGGTAATTATTATAGGTTTCAGGTGTGCATTTTATGCCTATAAGTTCGTCATAGGTCGGAAGAGTGGCAGGCACCTGGACATGGCTTATGTGCTTAACATCAAACACAGGCCGGAAAATTGAGTAGCCGCGGCAATCGGATTCGAACCTGAACGCAAAACCGTCGAGTGCAATAAGTGCTTCAGGGGTAATTCTCCAGCCAGGAGCCGCAAAACAATCAGGATGCCTTTCAATTATATCAGTGAGCAAATTATAGCCCCGTTGAATCTCAAGGGTAATATCATTTCGATCCATCCGCTCAACCCGTGTCTGCCAGCGATAATGGTCCCATGCATGCAGGCCTATTTCGTGGCCAGCTCCGGCGGTGTTTCGGATGGTATCCCTGCATATCTGTCCAATCACAGGGCCAGGGCACAGAGTTCCGCGCATAAGTGTGTCCCAGCCGTAAAGACGTGCCGCGCTTGTCCTTAGCATTTTAATGAGGAATGTTGGGTGCATCAGTCGCCACAGATGACGGCCCATATTGTCAGGTCCCATTGAAAAGAAGAAACTGGCCCTGATATTGTAGCGAGCGAGCAGGTCGATCAGGTTCGGAACCCCTGTGCGGGTGCCTCTCAGGGTGTCTACATCGATTCGCAGGCCTACATGGATCATAGAGGACGCTCCGATTTTTCAACCACGTCCCTTAGAAAATAGTCCAGGGTGTTTTCGATTGATTGACCAAACGGCACCTCAGGCTCCCAGCCCAGAAGGGTTCTGGCCTGGCGGATAGATGGCCTTCGATGTTCAACGTCCTGGTAACCGGGACCGTAAAATGCCCTTGCTTCAATATGGTTGATGCCGCTTTGAGGTGGAAAGTGTTGCCTGAGCGGATGTGCCGCAAATTTCTCCATCAATATTTCAGCAAGTTCTTTCATGCTGAACTCATTGTCAGGATTTCCGATATTGAAAATCCGGCCGTTGCAGCAGCCATCCTTATCGTCAATAATTCTGAAAAGGCACTCAATGCCGTCCTTAACATCAGTGAAACAGCGTTTTTGCCTTCCTCCATCAACCAGCTTAATAGAATTACCTTCTACAAGGTTCAGGATAAACTGGGTAATTACCCTTGAACTGCCGATCCTTGCTGATTCGAGAGAATCGAGCCTCGGCCCGATCCAGTTAAAGGGACGAAAGAGGGTGAATTGCAGCCCCCTGTCAAATCCATAGGCCCATATCACACGATCGAGCATCTGTTTGCTGCAAGAGTAGATCCACCGCTGTTTATAAATGGGACCAAGGACGAAATTTGAGTTCTGTTCATCAAATTCAGTATCGGTGCACATGCCATAGACCTCGGATGTTGAGGGAAATACGAGGCGTTTGCTGTATTTGACACAATACCTGACCACGCGAAGATTTTCCTCAAAATCGAGTTCGAACACCCTCAAGGGGTTTCTGACATATTCTATGGGTGTCGCAATGGCCACCAGAGGCAGGATGATGTCACATTTGCGCACATGATATTCGATCCATTCACGCATGATCGAGATGTCCCCTTCTGTAAAATGAAAATCCGGATGCTCCTTCAGGCGTTCAACGGTATTTGAGCACAGGTCCATGCCATGCACTTCATATCTTCCGCTTTCCAGCAACCGCTCACTCAGATGGTTGCCGATAAAGCCGTTTACACCAAGGATGAGTACATGTTTTTTGATTTTCTGCCTTGCTGAGACATCAGTCTTACCGTTGAATTTCATGCCGATCGTCAGATTGAATTCCAGGGCAAGCTGCCTGCCGCTTATAAATACACCGTTTTCGGCCTGGCCGAACTGAACCTCCACCGCTCCGTTACCGCAGGCAATAGTCAGAGGATTAACAGAGATTACTGTGCCTGGACCGGCATTGACTGATGTTTCAGACAGACTGGCCTGCCAGAAGATACACTTATGATTTCCGAGATATGAGAAGGCTCCCGGATAGGGCCTGGTAACAGCACGAATAAGGTTGCGGACGGCAGCGGCACTTTGCTTCCAGTCGATTTCGCCATCCTCAGGTTTGCGTCCGCCGAAGTAACTTGCCAGTGATTGTTTCTGCGGGATACGTTCTACCCTGTTTTCGAGTATTTTCGGCAGCAGTTCATCAAGAAGGTCTTCTGCTCCAGATGCAAGTTTTTTGTGAAGGCTCAGGACATTGTCATTACCGTCAATGGGTACTCGCTTGTATCCTGTTATGTCGCCATCATCCGGCCGCGGTGTCATGAAGTGCAGTGTAACGCCCGTCTCCTTTTCACCGTGGATCAGAACCCAGTTTACCGGGCAGCGCCCTCTGTAGCTGGGGAGGAGAGAACCGTGGAGATTGAGGCACCCTGCAGGCGGTAAATTCAGTATTTCCTTTCCAATAATGTTCCGGTAGTAAAAAGAAAAGATGATATCAGGCTGCATATTTTTTATCCGGTCAATCCAGAGAGGATGGTTGATATCGGCCGGTGCATAGACAGGTATATCCATACTCGATGCCAGTTCTGCAACTGATTCAAACCAGATGTTTTCATTCGGATCATCTTCATGGGTAAATACGGCCTTGATATCAAATCCATGTCTCCGGAGTGCCCTTATCCCAACGCATCCGATATTATGGTAGGCAAGTATGATGGCTTTCATAGCTTTTTCCTGAAAATAAGTTAATTTCGTCCAATTCGTTATCCTCACCACGGTTTGGAAACTGAGCTTTTTGCTTTGCCAGTAATGAGGTAGTGCCGAGGATTTCCCTAACAAAAAAGCGGGGCCTGCCACGGACATCATGGTATATACGGCCGATGTATTCTCCGATCAGCCCAAGCCCTATAAATTGAGCGCCGATAAAGACAAATAGCACGGAAAAAAGTGTGAATATGCCTTCAGCCGCCCATGCCGCGCCATACATAAACCGCAGCACCATGAGCAGTACACCAAAACCTACTCCGCACATTGAGATCACTGCACCCATGAATGAAAGAAGGCGCAGGGGAAAGGTGGACATGGATGTGAGCAGGTCAAACTGGAGCGAAATCAGTTTCAGGAAGCTGTACTTGGATTTTCCCTTTTTTCGCGGTGAATGTCTGACAGGAATTTCGGAGGTGCTCCCGGCAAAACTGTTGGCCAGGATGGGAATGAAGGTAGAGCGCTCCCTGCACTGGAGCATGGCATTAACAACTGTTCGACGGTATGCCCTTAGCATACAGCCGTAGTCATGCATCATCACTCCAGTGGCCCGCTGAACAATCCGGTTGATCATACAAGATGCAGCGCGTCGAAAGGTTGTGTCCTGACGGTTTTCCCGCACGGTGCCAACGACATCGACACCAAGATCCATTTCTCGCACCAGGTTGGGTATTTCTTCGGGTGGATTCTGGAGATCCGCATCCAGTGTAATGACGATCTCACCAGTGCTTTGCTCAAGTCCTGCAAATACAGCCGCGTGCTGGCCATAGTTCCTGTTTAAAATTACTGCAATCACTTCGTGATTATTATAAGAGGCTTTAGCAATAATGTCGCTTGATCCGTCCCTGCTTCCGTCGTCTACCAGGATTATCTCAAAGTTACGGCCGGTTGTCTTGCAGGAGGCAAGACAGCGATCGATCAATTCCGGAAGGTTGTCTTTTTCATTATAGACCGGAATGACAATCGAAAGCTCAGGTGAATTCATTTTAGAACCTCCTTGATAGCTGCCACAACATAGTCCACATCCTCCATGACCATATCAGGGAAAAGGGGAAGCGAACATATGCGTTCCGAGTTCCATTCCGTTGCCGGTAGGGCACCTTCGGGCAGCTGTAATGCCTCACGGTAATATTTCTGAGTATGCACTGCCTTGAAATGGATACCGGTACCGATATTTCTTCTTTTCAATTCAGACATGAAGGTTTCCCTGTCCATGCCTGCCCGCTCTGTAACCAGACGGACTATGAACAGGTGCCAGGAATGGCGAACAGGATAGGATGGCACGGCAAGGGGCATGATTTCGTCTATTCCGCCAAGCAGCTCCAGATATCGATGTACCAGCCGTGATCTTTTTTCAATGAAACTATCAAGCCGGGCCAGCTGGCCAAGTCCAATGGCAGCCGCAATATCGGTGAGGTTATATTTGAACCCGGGTTCAAGGACCTCAGCCTGAGGTGCACGCCCCTGAATGTCCCGGTCATAGGCGTCAACCCCGAGGCCGTGAAATTTTAACCGGCGGATTCGTTCGACAAGACCGGAATTATCCGAACAGAACATACCACCCTCACCGCAGGTCATGTTTTTTATTGGATGGAAGGAAAATATGGCGCTTCCGTGCCGGCCTATCTTTTCACCCCGATATTCTGTACCGGCAGCATGGGCGGCATCTTCTACAAGATGGATCTTTTTCTTCGAGGCCAGATGACGCAATGGTTCCATATCAGCAGCGGCACCGGCAAAATGCACCGGAATGATCAGCCTTGTACGATCGGTGATGAGGGGCTCGATACTATCTTCTGAAACCATAAGGGTATCACGGTCGATATCGGCAAAAACCGGTGTTGCGCCTGAAAGTACAATCAGGTTCACCGTGGAGACCCATGTCATGGAAGGGGTGATCACTTCGTCCCCCGGGCCGATGCCCAGGGCGGAAAGCAAAAGGTGCATGCCCGCTGTTGCAGAATTCAGGGCAACAGCATCCTTTGCATTGCAGTATCCCCGGAAGGTCTCTTCAAACTCTGCGGCCCTGGGGCCGGTTGTAATCCAGCCTGATCGAAGGATTTCCGCTACTGCCTCTATTTCACGTTCGCCTATGGATGGTTTAGAGAACGGAAGGAAAGTGGATCTCATAATTCTTTTCCCTTGATAAAAACTGTTTTGATTACAGGAAAGTCGTCCAGCATCTTCCCTATCCAGTTTTGCCGGAATATAACAGAGCAAGATGAAGAAAGGATGAAGACAGAAGGCAAAAGGAGTTTTTTTTAATAAAAATGTAATACGAGTACCACTGGTTGGGGCGGCTCTAGTAAAAATGTGGCACAGTGGAGGGACTGCAAATGAATACTCCTTAAAATAAGGGTAGGTGACTCAAAAAAAGAGTTATTCAATGATTTATTACTACCGCTTCAGGTGTGGTTGCTGAATCAATTCAAAGTGATTTATTTTTGACTTACAGAACAACAGAAAAATGGAGTCGGGATTCCTGTTGCTAAGATTTTGTATTGCTCTTGATGTTGATGGCCCCGGAAACAAGCAAATGGCGGAAGGCATTTTCATACCGAAGGTTCAAAGTTCATCCTTTAAAAGGGCAAGAATAGATTTACCTGAAGGCATTAAATTTTCTTTGCACAGTATAATTTTTTATTTTAGCATGTGTTTAAGTAATTAGTCGGGACGTTTTTATGATCTTTCCTTCTTTGGCAATTTGTGCTTTATGCCTGCATATATTTTAGCAGCTACATTGATTGAACCTAAATTTATCAGGAGAAGATGAATGAAGATCAGATTCCCAGGCATTAGAGATATATTCCTTTTGATATTATTTTTCGCTCTTAACACATCGAGCCATGCTTCTGATGATATTGTACTCGGTGTAGCCACTTCATTAAGGACTCTTGAAGGCGGAGAGAGCTTCAGGGCTGTTGAACTGGCGGTAGATGAAATTAATGCGCTGGGCGGTGTTAAGGTAGGCGATAAAAAAATGCGTTTCAGGATTGAGAAGATCGATTTGCTTGAGATTTATCCGGGCATACCTGTTGAGGAGTCCCTAAAAAGAATAGAGAATATAATCATTAAGCAAAAGGTAAATGCAGTTGTTGTAGGCCCTTACAAATCTGAGGTCATGTTACCGGCAATGGATATGTTCTCAAGTCATAAGGTTCCTCTCCTTGCTGCACTTGGCGTATTGCCGGCGGCTGAGGTGAAAATAATGAAGGATACGAAGTATAAGTATATATTCAGAATCTGCATAAATTCAAAATATCTTGTTTCCTGTCTTATTAACATGATGAAATTTTTAAATGAGCGGTTCGGTTTCAATAAGGTTTTTGTAATAAATCAGGACAGGGCATGGGAGAGGACTACCACATCACTGATGTTCAAATTGTTTTTTGATAAGGCAGGCTGGGAAGTCCTTGGCATGGAATTTTACCCGACTGGGGCCACTGATTTCCGTGCGGCATTAACAAAGGCCAGGAAAAAGGGAGCCCAGATAATTTTGCCTATATTCGACATGCCTACAAGCAGCAATCTTGTCAGGCAATGGAAGGATCTGAAAGTACCGGCACTATTGTGCGGCTTCATTTCACCCATGATAGGACCAAGTGCATGGAAAAAATCCGAAGGCAAGGTCGCAGGGGTAATGAATCTTATTTTTGAACTTGGCAATGTCCCATCAGACAAGTATAAACCGGCGGACGCATTTTATCGGGCATACATGGAGAAATTCGGGAGGGGTATAGAGGCAGGCCACGGCCCGTCCCCGTCCTATGAATCGGTTTACATCTTTGCAGATGCTATTGAAAAGGCAGGCTCCCTTGATCCTGACAGGATTGTTACATGCCTTGAGGAGACCGACAGGGTAGGGGCCATGGGACGAATTAAATTCCATAAGGGACATCAAACCCTGTTTGGAGAAGATCCTGAAGCCGAAGCTCTTGCCTGTGTTATTCAATGGACTAAAGAAGGAAAACGCAAGATAATCTATCCCCTTTCAATTGCAGAGGGAGATATAGAGCTGCCTTCATTTTAATCCGCCAGCCATCCAAAGGCTGATAAAAGGCGGACGAGGATTTGATCTGCCAGCCAGCCAACCAGCCGAAGGCTGGTAAAAGGCTGGTAAAAGGCAGACAAGTTCCCGCTGTTTGCGGCGGGGTAGTTCATTTACTTCAAAAAGATGTGTATAATAACTGTAACCTATCGTAACACATTATTTAATGTATCGAAATTAAAATGTTATTTTGTTGTTCCAACCAATTTTGATTATCTCGCAAAAAGTCTTAATCCCAGCCTAACATCAAGTACAGGATAAATTCCAAGCAAAGCCCGAAAGGCATTTAACTGCTTGAAAAAACTGGATTACGGTTTTCGTAGAAAAGAGCGAAAATGGTATTTTCGGCCGTTTTACGAGTCCATCAATTTTACTCCCTGTTGATTTGAATAATGTGTAACTTTAAGTAACACAAATAAAACCAGCCAATTTCTTGCCCTAATGTAAATCATCCAAATAATCAGCAGGTTATGTAAATAGAGTATGGTGGCATACTATTTGCTCAAGTATTTTATTAAAAAATGGCTCCCCAAAATGAGGGAGGTTTAATCATCAGGAAAAATGTATCTTATGACAACTAGGTGTATTTAAAAGGGATTAAGGAGGTTTTAGATGAAGAGGTTTCGTTTATATTTTTTTACGTTTATTTTTGTGGTTTCGTTTGCAGGTACGGTATCGGCTGGTATGGTCTTAAAATACGGCCATGTAGCCCCCCCCAAACACGGGCAGCATCTGGGATGCCTTGCCTTTGCCAATTATGTGAAAGATAAGACAAACGGAGAAATCCAGATTGATGTCTTCCCCATGGGTCAGCTCGGGGGAGAGCGTTCAATGGCTGAACAAGTACAGAGCGGCGTTCTTGACATGGCAACAGTAACAACAGCGGTACTCTCTAATTTCGTGCCTGAGGTGGCATTATGGGACATGCCTTTTCTATGGCCAAGCAGAGAGGTCGCCTACAGTGTGATTGATGATCCTGAATTCCAGAAGGTCTTTTTTGATCTCTTTACCTTCAAGGGAATGATAGCCATAGGGACAACGGAAAACGAGATGAGAGACTTTACAAACACAAAGAGGGAGATCAGGAAACCGGAAGACATGAAGGGGCTTAAGGTAAGGGTGATGGAAAGCCCAGTTTATCTGGACGCCTTCAAGCAGCTTGGAACAAGCCCTGTGCCCATGCCATTTCCGGAGGTCTATAACGCGCTTCAGGTTGGCGTAATTGACGCCCAGGACAATCCCATGCTGATCTCAGCCCTTATGAAGTTCACAGAGGTTTGCCCGTATGCGACAATGACAGGCCATATACTCACCGAGTGTATCATTGTTTTAAAGCCGGAACTGTGGAAAAAACTGACACCCGAACAGCAACAGATCTTCTATGAGGCTGCAAAGCTGGGCATTCAAGTGAACAGGGATGAAAACAAAAAGCTCAGAGAAATGCTCATAAAACAGGTGGAAGAAAAAGGCGTCAATGTTATACGCCTGACATCCGATGAAAGAAAGGCGTTTATGGACGCCATGAAGCCTGTGCATTCAAAATATGAGAAAAAGACAGGAACTATTGCTAATGACAAGGAATATGGAAAGTATGCCGGAATGACATATTACCAGATGATCCAGGACAAGATAAGCAATTACAAGTAGTCTCATGGTACGATAGATCCTGGAATGTCCTTTTCCAAAGGAGGTCAGGAAAGGGCCTGAAAAGGCCCTTTCCTGATAAAACACGATACTATTCTCAAAATAAGATCTTAAGAGGATGTAAATGAAGAAGATTTTCAATATCGTCTGTAACACCGAGGAACTCGTCGTAGGCTATGTGCTCCTTGTGCTTGCCTTCGTAGCCACATTTCAGGTGGTAACGCGTTACGTTTTCGGTTTAGCCTATGACTGGTTTGAAGAATGGGCCCGGTATCTAACAGTGCTCGTAACCTTTATGGGGGCCGGTCTTGGCGTTAAATACGGTACGCATTTCAGTATGGAGGCTGTTACTCAATATGCCCCTGATTGGCTGGCGCATCTTTTCAAGACAGTTGCCAACCTGACGGCAAGTGTCTCCATGGCTATCGTCTGCTGGTTTTCATGGGTTCAGATTGGCAAACTGATGAAATACAAAGCGTTAACCCCTGCCACGGAGATGCCGATGTGGATCGCCTATCTGCCTATAGGCATATTTTCCGTGGTGATCTCATTTCGTTTTCTTATGGTTTCCATAAGGCACGCAAGGTCTATTTTCTGCAGGGAAGAATATAACAGGGGGAGGGAGTAATCATGGTCACCTTTATGTTCGTGCTGTTCGGTATACTGCTGGTCCTTTCCACTCCGATTGCTATTGTACTTCTCACCGTCACCGGAGCAACGTTGCACTTTAAACTCGGAATTCCACTCCAGGCGGTTGTACAGCAACTATTTAACGGAATGGATAATTTTATACTGCTCGCCATCCCTTTTTTTATTCTGGCAGGGAGTATAATGGCAGAGGGGTCTATTTCAACCTATTTGATTTCTGTTATGAACCTGTTGGTGGGAAGATTCAGAGGAGGGCTTGCCATTGCCTCGATTCTGGGCTGCATCTTTTTTGCGGCCATATCAGGTTCAAGCCCTGCAACGGTGATAGCCATCGGCAGCATAATGATACCGGCCCTTGTAAAAAGCGGATACAGTGACAGATTCAGTATAGGCTTGCTTACCTCTGCGGGTTCACTGGGAATACTGATTCCTCCGTCTATCCCGATGGTCCTTTATTGCCTCGTGATGAACGTATCAGTCGGTGAAGTCTTTATGGCAGGGATTCTTCCAGGCCTCATGATCGGAGGCATTCTGATTTTTTATTCATATTCACTTGCCAGGAAACATAACTGGCGTACTCAACAAAAAGTGACCTTCAAGCAAGGCCTTGTGCTCATCAGGAAGGCTTCATGGGGCCTGGCAATGCCTATCATTGTCCTTGGAGGAATCTATTCGGGGATTTTTACTCCTACAGAGGCAGCAGCCGTCTCCGTGGTATATGCAGTTTTCGTTGAAGCGTTTATCTATAAAGGGCTAACCTGGGCCAAGTTCCATAAAGTGCTGAAGGAAGGTACCATTCTGTCTGCATCTCTTCTCTTTATTATCGCATGCGCCATGACCTTCATCTGGCTGCTTACCAGGGAACAACTTCCGGTAAAGGCGGCTGAATTTATCATAGCTCATGTAGGAAACAAATATTTCTTCCTGCTCTGTATCAATATTCTTCTCCTTATAATAGGATGCGTTATGGAAATCGTATCCGCCATCCTGGTGCTGTGTCCCATACTTTTTGTAACCCTTCAGAAGTTTGACATTGACCTCGTTCACTTTGCCATTATGATGATAGTAAACGTGGAGTTCGGATTTTTAACATTTCCGTTCGGGCTCAACCTGTTCGTGGCCATGGGTATAACGGGCAAAACTCTCACAGAAGTTGCTAAAGGGGTGTTACCTTTTCTTTTTCTCCTGCTTCTAAGCCTTTTGCTTATAACCTACTTTCCCTGGATATCTCTTATCCTTCCACGCTGGCTGATGCATTGATCATGGATTATGCTTCTCAGCCTGGATTGATCTGAAATATTTCAGATCAAGATAAAGAAAAGGTGCAGATAACAGGTGGTGGGGTATTTTTTTGAATTTTGTGAAAAAACTCAAATTGTCAAATATACTGGAATGACTAGGTGAGTATAAAAGGCTCACTTGTTTACATCTGAGATTCGATATCGCTCCATTTTTTCATAAAGCGATTTACGCGATATACCTAGATAACGTGCTGCAAGGCTTTTATTGCCATGGCATTGTTGTAAGGTCTGAGAGATAAGCTCTATTTCCATATCCCGGATTTTAATTCCCTGACCTGAACTATTAGGAATGATGCCTTCTCTTTCAGACAAGGATGAGCTGGAAGGTTTGTTTAAAAACCTTTTAGGCAGATCCTCAATTCCTATCGTTGTCCCTTTGGAAAGTATAACTGCCCTTGCAAGGCAGTTTTTAAGTTCACGGACATTTCCAGGCCAATTGTATTTGACAAGTGTTTCCATAGCCTCCTTGCTTAATCCGTCTACTGTTTTTTCATACTGTCCGGTATATTTTTTTACAAAGTGATTGACAAGCAGGGGAATGTCGTCTCTTCTTTCGCGAAGCGGGGGCAGATGTATGGAAATCACCTCAATCCTGTAAAGCAGATCGCTCAGGAAACGACCTGCCTTTATCTCATTTAAAAGGTCAAGATTTGTTGCAGTGATAAGCCTTACATTGACTGAGCGGGATTCAGTGCTCCCAACCGGCTCGAAAGTCATCTCCTGCAGGAACCTGAGAAGTTTTGCCTGAAATGTGAGGCTCATATGTCCGATTTCATCCAGAAACAATGTACCATGGTCGGCCGTTTCAAGTCGGCCAATCTTGTCACCTATGGCTCCAGTGAATGCACCTTTTACATATCCGAAAAGCTCTGCCTCAAGAAGACTCTCTGTTAAGGCCGCAACATTTATATATACAAGCTTTTCATCCTTCCGCTGGCTTTCAAGGTGAATAGCACGGGCCAAAAGTTCTTTGCCCGTTCCCGTCTCTCCATGTATCAATACGGATGCGTCAGTAGGGCCAACCGTCTCAACCATATCAAAGATTTCCTTCATCTTTTTACTGGTGCCGATGATATCATGAAAAGAGATATCCTCCTTGATTTGCCTGCGAAGACAGGCGAGTTCCCTGGAAATATTATAGTCTTGGATGCACTTGTTGAGTACAATTATCAATTCATCAAAATCCAGCGGCTTGATAAGGTAGTTGGTAACGCCTTCCTTTAACGCCTGCACTGCGGATTTGACGGTGCCATAGGCCGTCATAATAATAAAGGGCGGTGGCTCTCTTAACTCCTTCATCTTGTGGTACAGCTCCAGCCCATCCATTCCAGGCATCTTAAGGTCGGCAAGGACGGCATCAATATCCTCCTGATCCTTGAACACATCCATGGCCACATTTCCGCTTACGGCCTGAACCACTTCGTAACCTTCATCCGCTAGGATCGCCATCAGCACTCTCAGGGTATTAATGCGATCATCAACCACCAGTATCTTTTTCTTATTCAATTGGGTTCTCCTTGATTTCTTCTTCAGACGATAAAGGCAAAGTTATTATTACATTTGTGCCCAAGCCCTCTTCACTTGAAACATCGATTCGACCTCCGTGTGCTTCCAATATGCCTAAACATAAAGGAAGTCCAAGACCTGTTCCGTTTTCTTTTGTGCTGAAAAAAGGATCAAATATGTTTTTGAGGTGCTCATGAGAAATACCCAGGCCGTTGTCTTCAAGTATAACCTGTACCGAGCCGGACGGATTTAATTCATCAGGCTCCAAAAAACGTGAGCGGGCTTTCAAGTGACCTCCATCAGGCATGGCATCCATGGAATTGATTATCAGATTAACAAACACCTGCTCAATCTGCTTTGGATCAATAAGAACTAACGGCAGTGAAGGGTCCGTCTGGCTGTGAAAGAATATTTTCTTTTCCTCAGCCTGTCTTTCAAACAGAGATAGGGTAGAAAGGAGCAATTTATTCAGATCTACACGGACAAGATCAGGAAAAGCCTGTCTGGCAAAATAAAGGAACTCTGTTACAAATTCACTCAGCCTGTCGATCTCTTCGGAGACAAGGTGTGTGTATTCTTTGATAAGAGGATCATCTGATCTGCGCCGCTGTAAATAGACGATAGCTCCCTTCATTGCATTGAGAGGATTTCTGATCTCGTGGGCAACGCCAGCTGAAAGCCTTCCGAGGGATATTAATTTTTCAGAACGTACAAGTTCATCCTGTATCCTTGAAAGGTTCCTGACCATACGGTTAAAGGAACTTGTCAGGTCCCCGAGTTCGTCTCTCGATTGAACGGGAATGTCCTGGCTTAAATCGCCGTTTGCTATACGTTTTGTGGCCGTAACAAGGTTGCGTACCGGTCTGAGCAGATAATATGACAGGATGCTCACTCCCGCTAAGGCAAAGAGTAATGATATGAGCACAACCTGAATAACTTTAGTTTTAATTGCCTGGGCTTCTTTTTTAAGCTCCACACTTGGAATTGCAACGGCCATGGACCACCCAAGGCTAAGTATTGGGGCAAATGCCGCCACCTTGTCCTCTCCTTCTAAGGAGTAGTTCATTGATCCTGTAACGCGCCCCATCATTTCTGAGCCCAATTGTTCAATGGTAGGGTTAGGATAGTTGCCCGGGTTATACTTATAAATTTCATAAAAGGGATGGGCCACAATTCTGCCCAACTGATCGATCAGAAATGCATATCCCCGTTCTCCGACGCGAATCTCATTAATGGTTTCGAGTATTTGATCATAATCAAGATCTATGACCAATACCCCTGAAAACTCCTTCCAGATACTGAAGATCGGCTTAGCCCATTGGATCACGAATCCTTCTCCGGAGCGTTCACGCAGGATGTCGGAAATAAAAATACCTCCAGGTTTCAAGGTTTTCGCGGCCCTGAAAAACTCTTGATTACTCTGGTCTTCATGATCACTGACAGCGTCTCTTTTGGAGACCTTTATCAGTTCTATCCCCAGGTTGTCTATGTAACGGATACTGCGATAATATGGCGTCCTGGAAATGAAGTCCTTGAAAAGCCTTACTATATTGTCATAATTGAATTCAGACTCCGCCTCGAGACGAAAGGACCTTGCAGCATGGTAGTCCTCAAGTACGGGCAGGCTGGATATGATCTCAAGATCCAGACGGCAATATTTGAAAACATCATCAATAGTCTTGGCGGTTGTTTCAACCTCAACAGTAAGTTCATGATGTACCAGGCGATTGACCCTTTCGACAGAGGCCCGGGTAGAAAAATAACCCACAATTATAATAGGAAGACACACTAATGGAAGAATAAATACTAATAGCTTTAATGATATGGAGAATCGTATCTTCATGCCAGATCTCTATACAGGTTTGGTGGATAAATCTATCCATCCCGATAAGGACAACAGCCTTTAAAATAATGTTTTGGTTGATAAAGGCTGTTTAGTTTATATTACAGTGGGTATAAACATATCTATCCCCACTGGAGAGTTCATCTTAAGTTGTCATTTTTTCTTCAGGTTTTTGCCTGCATTCCATGCCTTGCCGATATTTTCACCAACAGACCAGTAGTTATTGTCAGGCATTGTCAGCATAAACGGATTTATTTTTTTTACATCCGGCTTGCCGTCGGTTATATATCTTTCTTCAGTAAAGACCTCTTTTGCCTCTCCTATGTAAAGAGTATTTGAAGGAAACTTTACTGCATCGTATAAGTCACAGGATATGCAAACAGGACATTCTGCAATAAGGGGGCATTTTTTAAGATCACCATAAAAAATATCAAAGACATGTGATTTGTCTATCTTACTGCCCGAAATCATCCCGCAGTAATCAGTCTGCTCCAGTAAGGAAACATCAGGAATGTTAATGCTGAATTCCCTGTTTTCTTCAATACCTTTATTTGTATAATGAGGTGCTAATGCTATTCCAAACAGAGGCGGTTTCAGGTTAACCCTTGAAATCCAGCCTGCGGCCAGAAAATTTGCCTTCCCATTAACAATAGAGCCTACCAGTACTGTAGGCATTGGATATAAAAAAACGACACTGCTATCAATTTTGATTTTATTCATAGTTCCTGACTCCCTGTTACTGGTTTATCAAATGTGTGAAAATTGTATAAGCTTTTTTCTGTATCAGGTTACACCAAAAATCAATTTAATAGTATCTGATCCATATATAGGAGAATTTTACAGGGCGGTACATTATAGATACCCAGTATATCGGCGCTCAACGGTCCAACCCTTTTTAAAGATGAGAAATAGAAGAGCCACAATCATTAAAATAAGCATGGATCCCAGGTGGGCAAGATCCACAAACTGGGTAAACCGGGGAGAAAACGTTACATCAGGCAGATTTTTAAGAACCCTGATGATACCTGTGGCTACAATACATGATATGATTACAATTCGGACATAGGCAGCGGCCGTCAGTCGGTGAATTTTCCTTCCCTGCATGAGGTACAGCACCGCATAGTATGCAAAAAGACCCAGGAGAGCAATGGCTCCAATATAGTGAAGAGTATGTGTAAAATAAAAATCAGCCAGCCACCCAAGGCCGGGGATATCAGCGATGTAGTACCGCTTGAAGATGGGCATCTGGGCAAATCCTGTCAGACCCATAAAGAAAATGAGCAGTACATAAACTTTCTGCAGAATTCTGCTTTCAAAGGATGGTTTAGGCGTTGGTCCAGCACGCATCTGTCTCACTCCTTTGGTTTTTGCTGTTTGAAGAACACCCGGCTCATTTGGAAATCCTTAAGAAACGCACTATAGCCGCAGCTATTCCAACAACCGGAGCAATTATCATGGCCTTTGCCAGATTATCGGCATTGGCCATGGCGTCCTCAACCGGTTTAAAATGAGGTCTCCCCGGTCCCTTTTCTACGGCCTCGTTGAGTTTGTCGAAGGGTACGGGTGAGACATATATTGTATTGGTCCCTCCGTTTTCTTTTTCTCCGTAAATATATCCGTTAATTTCGGCGGCTATCCTGTGGGCCTCTTTAAGGATTTCTTCTCTTGGCCCGATAGTCTGGACATTTTCGGGGCATGCCTCTATACAGGCAGGCAGGAGTCCCTTTTCAATCCTGTCATAACAGCGGTCGCATTTGAACATCACTCCATTCCCTGCAAAGGAGGGCATTACATCCAGGTACAGCCCAACACCGGTCTGCCTTTCAGGGATATGCCAGGGACATACGACCTTACATTTCTGACCACCCAGACAGAGATGTGAATCAATTCTCGTAATTCCGTTTTTGAGTTTTCGAGCTGCACCCCAGGGACAAAGGTCTGCACACGGAGGGTTCTGACAGTGCATGCAACGCCGTGGGAAGGTATAAGTTTCCTTATGCCCGTTTTCTTTTACTGAGGCCTCCTGAATGAACACCCAGTTGTAAGGGGTAAGGCGGCTGCTAACATCCCGTTTGTCCGACCAGTCTTCGGCCTTGACGCGTTCGGGAAACATCTTTGGGAAGGGTTTCACGGGTTCGGGAAATTTGGATGCGTTTGTTTCCTGGCAGGCCTCTACACAGGCTTCGCAACCAATGCACTTTCTGATGTCGATCAGCGTTGCCAGTTCTTTAGGGTCAGCACCTTTTACTGATGCGGGCACTGGAAGACGGGATATTCCCAGGGCGGCAGCTCCCGCAAAGCCTCCCTTAAGAAAAGACCGTCGTGAAATCTGTTTGGAAATCATGCTACGACCTTATCATTATAAGCATCATCTTGAATCGTTCGACTGCCTTCAGTGTATGAGGCTGGTTGGCCGGCATTACAAGCATTTCGCCCTGCTTCACTAAAACAGGGTTTCCGGCAATCGTAATCTCAGCCTTCCCGTCAAGCACAGTGACCATTGCGTCAAAGGGAGCAGTGTGTTCGCTCAATCCCTGTCCTTTGTCAAAGGCAAACAGTGTGACTGTTCCTGTTTTCTTGTCAAGCAGGGTCTTGCTTACCACTGATGTTTCCTGATAGCTGATGAGGGCAACCATATTTTGGGCAACCGGCTTTTGATCCATTATGCTCTCCAGTCAATAATATTGTGATGAAATTTTTGATAAGTCAATATATCTGAAATTATATTATTATTTTGACCATAAAAACACGGTAAAACAGTAAGAAATCTGTGTCAAGCATGATTATTTATGACATTGGTGATGTGATGGGGATGTGTTCTATACAGGTAGCGACGCTGCTTTGGATCTATTAATGCAACACTCTTTAATAATCAGCAAAATCATATTTTCATCAAAAGTTTTAAAGTTATTTAACAGCATGCCACTCAAAAATCTATCATATGCGGGATTCATGGTTTTTTCTTATTTTAACTTTTCAAGACAGAATTTAACTTGTATACTGTACTTTTTAAAAACTTTACAAGGATACCAAACCCGGGTTATGGGTAATGGTCACTGACTGATAACCAATAACCGATAACCAATAACCAATAACCGATCACTCACAATCTTATTTATTGTTCAATCCGCTGGAGATATCCATATGGAACACGAAGAAATCATGCTGGGAAACGGTGCTATTGCCCTGGGATTGGTAGAATCCGGATGCCAGATGGTAACATCCTATCCCGGGACACCAAGCTCTGAAATCCTGCCTGAGGTAATAAGCAGAGTAAAGGCTGAGGGTTTGAATACATACACTGAATGGTCTACCAACGAAAAGGTGGCCCTTGACAATGCCTTTGCCGCGGCAGTTGCAGGCAAGCGCTCTGCATGCTGTATGAAACAGGTGGGATTAAATGTAGCGGCTGACAGCCTTATGAGCGCGGCCTATATAGGCAATATCGGAGGGCTTTTGATCATATCATGTGATGATCCAGGGCCGCATTCCTCACAGACTGAACAGGATACCCGATTCATGGCAAGGCTGGCGAAGGTTCCGGTCCTTGATCCGGGTGACCCGCAGGAAGCAAGGGAGATGGTAAAATTCGGTATGGATCTGTCCGAAGAATTTCAGATCCCTGTTGTCTTAAGGCCTGCAATCCGAGTATGTCATGCAAGACAGAATATCAGCCCCGAGCCGATCAAAACAGGTGAGCAAAAGGCCTCTTTTGAAAAGAATCCTTCGAGATGGGCTGCTACACCAAAATTCAGGCTTATGCTTCACGGAGAGCTGAACCGTAAACTTAAAGAGATCGGTGAAAGGTTCTCATCTGCAAATCACTTTAATTTCCACAACCTTGAGCATGACAGGCATTATGCCCTGGGTATCGTTGCAGGAGGGGTTCCCAGTGCGGTGATCAGGGACATCCTTGCGGAAGAGGGAAGGAATGATATTCCCCTGCTGAAAATCGGCACGCCTTTCCCTTTTCCGGATGCACTGGCCGACGAGTTTGCATCGGCCTGCGACAGGCTGCTCGTAATCGAAGAGACCGATACCCTGATAGAGTACCTGTTAAGGGACAGAAACAGGGTCCTGGGCAGACTGACCGGTCATGTGCCGGAGCAGGGAGAGCTTGTTCCGGAGGTGGTATACGGAGTCGTAAACAGGGTTTTAAAGGAACTTGGCCTTAATCCATTTAAGAGAGAAGAAGACATTGCTGTCAGGGAACTTGTGAAGAACCTTGAACTTCCGGTGAGAAGGCCCAGCCTGTGCCCGGGATGTCCTCACAGGGCTTCTTTTTACGCTATCCGCAAGGCTATCCCAAAGGCCATATTCACATCCGATATAGGCTGCTACACCCTGGGCCTTAACCTTGGCGGGGTTGATACATGCCTGGATATGGGAGCGGCCATTACCATGGCCTCGGGCTTTTACCATTCATTTGAGCAGGATGGAAAGAAACAGCCAATTGTAGCGACAATAGGGGATTCGACATTTTTTCATTCAGGGACAGCAGGCCTTTTGAATGCAGTGTATAATAATGCGCGATTCGTTCTGGTGATCCTGGACAATGAGGTTACTGCAATGACGGGCATGCAGCCCACGCCGGGAATCGGGATACGGGCTGACGGAAGTGAGGCAAAGTCTATATCTCTCGAGCGGATAGTCAGCGGCTGCGGTGTGGAGTATATAGAGGTGGTTGATCCTTATGACCTTGAAGGTATGAATACTGTTTTAAAAAAGGCTTTTGAATATACGGAATCAAGGGATGGAGGCATTGCGGCGATCATTTCACGTCATCCCTGCGTGATCGATAACCATGAAAAGGCCATTCCAAAAAAAATAAAAGTGCAGGTGACGGATGACTGCACTTCATGCAATTTCTGCCTGGAACGTTTTGAATGCCCGGCCCTCTACTATGACGATGATCTGGGAAGGGTCAATATCAACAGGCATATCTGCGCTGATTGCGGCCTGTGTATTCAGGTCTGCCCACAGAAGGCGATAGTGGAGGTGAAAGAACATTAATGGAGACAACAAACATCGTGCTTTGCGGTCTTGGAGGCCAGGGTATTCTATTCATGACAAAGGTTCTGGCTCAGGCGGCCCTTGACAAGGGACATAACCTGATGTGCGCCGAGACACACGGGATGGCTCAAAGAGGCGGGTCTGTGGTGTCGCATTTGCGGATAGGTGATGCCAAAGGATCTCTGGTTCAGGAGGGCACAGCCCATCTGGTTCTCGCCCTGGAGGAGAATGAAGGATACAGGAACCTTCCGTTTCTCGCCAGAGGTGCAGGATTTTATGTGAACGCAGACAGAAGAAAATTCCCAAAAGAGGGCCTGAAACCGTTCTTTGAACAGAAGGAAATCAGATTTCGATCTGTCGATGCTGGAAAACTGGCCATGGAGCTTGGCGCCCCCATGTCTCTGAATCTGGCACTTCTTGGATTTTTTTCAGCTTTTGGAGACGGCCCACTGACTCATGAGGAGATAAGGACCACTATCGAGAGTATAACAGCAAAGAGGTTCAGGGATATAAACCTCAGGCTGTTTGATGCCGGATTTGAAAAAGGCTCAATGTTGCTGTAGGATATTTATTAGCAGGAACAGTTTTTAAGTTGCCGTGAGGCATTTAATCATAAATTTCCGTCGTTTTATTGCACATGCCCTCTGAATTCCAGAATTTTCCACCTGGCCAGATATAAATAACGGAGAGATCGATGTCAAACCAGCATGAAGAACCAAATACGATTATTATCAAGGGCTCTAAGCAGGATGCCTTGCAGATGGTTCATGACCCGCGGCTTAAAGTGCTGCTTAAACTCAACAAGATGGCTGATGTACCGCTTGAAGAAATCATAGCTTTTGTCGTGGAGGAATGTCAGAAAATCAGCGAGAGTCAGTTAGCATTTGTTGGATTTATAAATGAAAACGAAACCATCATGGATACCCACATCTGGACCCGCAAGGCAATGGAGCAATGCGCGGTTGACGGCAAGCCTGTTGTATTCCGAATTGAGAAAGCAGGTTTATGGGGCGAGGCAATCCGGCAAAAGAAATCCATTATCGTAAATACATATGAAGACCATAATCCTTATAAAAAAGGTTATCCCGATGGACATGTCCCCCTCATACGCTTCATGGCAGTCCCCGTTATAGAAAATGGCCATGTCGTACTCGTTGCCGGTCTTGCAAACAAGTCAGATCCTTACAAAGAATCGGATGCTGCCCATATTTCACTTCTTCTGGAAGGGATGTGGAACATTATTCAACGTAAAAAGGTTGAAGATCAGTACAGAGCGGAAAGAGAAAAGCTTGATATCCTGACAGAGAATGCGCCCTTTGGTATGGTAATGATAGAAAAAGACGGTAAATTCAGCTATATCAACCCCAAGTTCACCGAGATTACCGGGTATGAAATTTCAGATATTTCCTCAGGAAAAGAGTGGTTTAGAATGGCCTATCCTGATCCGTCCTACAGGCATGAGGTAATATCTGTATGGTTAAATGATCTGGAGACAACACGTAAAGGTGAGCAAAGGCCCCGTGTTTTCATGGTAACATGCAAGGATGGAACTCAGAAAATTATTAACTTCATTCCGGTGTTGTTCGAGGATGGCCGTAACATGGTAACAATCGAGGACATAACAGCTCGAAAAAAGACCGAGGAGACACTGAGGGAAAGCGAAGAAAACCTGTACGCCGCCATAAACTCCATACACGATAGCCTTATTATGATTGACCGATCAGGCAAAGTGCTGCTTGCGAACATTACGGTCGCAAAGAGGATAGGAAAAAACGCCGGAGAACTTTCGGGCACATATCTCTATGATAATTTTTCCGATGAAGTTGCTAAATTGAGAAAGGAAAAGTTCGACAGTGTATTTGCCGAAGGCAACCCTGTACACTTTGAGGATGAAAGAAATGGTGTTTATTATGAAAATTATGCCTATCCTGTTTTAAGCGGGGAGAATGAAATCTCCCGTATTGTCATCTTTGCCAGGGACATCACAAGGGGGAAGCTCGCCGAGGAGGCCCTTAAAAAGAGTGAAGAGAATTACCGCTCCATCTTCGAGAATGCTGCCGAGGGTATTTTTCAGACCACACCTGAGGGCAGGTTTATCAGCCTCAACCCTGCTATGGCGAGAATGCACGGTTTCGCATCCCCGGAGGAGATGCTGAAAGATATCAGAAGTATTAACAAGCAGTTAATCCTTAGAGCAGAAGATGGAAAAAGATATATCAGAACCCTGCTGAAAGATGGAAAAACCAGACAATTCGAGACAGAGGTCAGGAGCAGGGACGGGGGTATCATCTGGGTGTCGATCAATGCCCGCGTCATCAAGGATGCAGCAGGAAAGATCATTAGATACGAAGGAACTAGCGAGGATATTACGGAACAGAAAAAGGCTGCGGAGGACCTGAGGATATCTGCTTCCAAGCTCAGAAAGAACCTTATCGGAACCATCGATGTCATATCGACAATGCTGGAGAAACGGGATCCCTATACCGCAGGGCATCAGAGGAGGGTATCAAGACTTGCCCGTTCAATAGCACAGGAGTTGGGTCTGCAGAGTGGTGTGATTGACAGCATCAGGATTGCAGGTAACATCCACGACATAGGCAAGATGTCGGTGCCAGCGGAAATACTTGTCAAGCCGGGCAGATTGAGTGAGATTGAGATGGAGCTTATTAAGGCTCATCCCCGGACAGGTTATGATATACTGAAGGTGGTGGACCTGCCTGCTCCCACAGCTGAGATTGTCCTTCAGCACCATGAAAGGCTTGACGGTTCCGGATACCCGCAGGGGCTGAAAGGCGAGCAGATTATTCTTGAGGCTCAGATAATTGGCGTTGCCGATGTGGTTGAGGCAATGGCATCTCACAGGCCATACCGGCCTTCCCGCGGCCTTAGGGCGGCCCTTGAGGAAATAGAGAAAAACAGTGGTATACTCTATCATCGTGATGTGGTAGATGTCTGCCTGAGACTGTTCAGGGAGAAAGGGTTTTCATTTGGACCGAATGAGAAATGACAGGTGAATCATTCCATTTGAGCTTCAAATATGTTTATCCTGATTTATCTCTAAACAGACTTCTTCTTACATTAAATGCCTGAGTATTTTTTACTGCTTACACAGCATAGGGATTCCGGGTGGAAGGCTCCTGAGACAGCAAAAAGGCCGATGAATAATCCCTTTAAGACAATACTTCGAGTATAACCTGTGTTAATTGTCATGACGGCCCAGGTACTCATTAATTCCCTGCCTTAACGTTTCAATCATTTGGCGGAATTTATTTTCCTCAGGCTGAAGGAGCGTAACACGAAATCCCTGAAGAGCTGTATTGAATGAGGAAAGAGGAACCACACAAATTCCCTTTGCCGCCAGGAGGAAATACACCAGGCGTTTATCCGGAGAGACTCCGGGCATGGAGACAAATGATTCTATCAACTTGCTGACATCACGATTATGGACAGGAAGGGATTGATTTTGATTTAGGACACCTTCTTCAAACACGACACTCATATAGAATGACCCATTGGCTGGATTAGCGATGACCCCCTTAACTCCCTGGAGCAGATTGCTGGCGATGCTGGAGAAACGTTCATAGCGCAGACGTCTTTCATTCAGGTGTCCCGGATATTCGGGATGGCTGATAATCCGGGGTATTGCCCTCTGGGGCAGTGTAGTTGAGCAGACTTCCAGCATCTTTGCGTTAAGGATGCTTTTAACATAGGATGCAAAGTGTGAGTCCTTGTCAAGGTTGTAGGTCTCGATCCAACCGCAGCGGGAACCGGGCCAGGGAAACTCCTTTGATATTCCTTTCATGGATATTGCCGGGACGTCACCTATAACATCCGATAGAGATTTAGTTCTGCGTCGATTGTAGACAAGGTTCTCATAGATTTCATCTGCAATGATGAAAAGGCCATACTCACGGGCGATAGAAACAATTTCTCTCAGAGATTCTTCAGAATAAACCATTCCTGTAGGATTGTCAGGGTTGATTATCAGGACTCCTGCAACGGCGGGATTATATTTTACTTTTTTACGGAGTTCCTCCAAATCAGGTTCCCAGTTGTTGTGAGGGTCAAGGGTATAGGTGATCGGAGAGAGACCGGCATGTGTTGCTTCGGATGATGAATGGGTTGTGTAGGTTGGTGAGGGTGTAATGACCCGCGCGGTGGAATGAAGCAGTCCGTATACCTTGGTGATTGCATCGCCGAGGCCATTAAAGAATATAATGTCTTCACTCCGAAGCCGGATTCCTCCATTACAGTTATTGCGTTCTGAAAGAAATATTCTTGTTTCCTCTATACCCTGTGTAGGACAGTAACCGTATGTGCTATCCTCCAGCGCCAGCTCTGAGACAATACTCTTCAGCCACTCAGGGACCCGTTCACCTTTGGCAACAGGGTCTCCAATGTTTTCCATGTCTACCTCAAGCCCGAGTTTCTGGAGCTTTTCCACAATGCCGATGATATTGCGGATTTCATAGGTTAGTTCGTCTGCTCCCATCTGCACAATATTAGTTCGCATCCCTCCACTTCTCCTTTTTTTGTTAAATGAAAGTCCATGTAGTTTGTTTTTTACGAGACCATCAAATTCATTATGATAAAAAAACAAAAAAGGCTGCGAGGTCTTCGCAGCCCTAAAAATAGAAAGGGCTACTGGAACAACCTGCAGCCCTGTATTATACTAATCTTTATAAAATCAGATATTGGTATTCCTTATCAGGACCGCAGGCCGCCCGGCTGCTAATGCCGCAGCGGCGATAATAGCTTTATATGCTTTTTTAATGGCTCTGATAGAAGAAAAATCCATATCCTTTACCTCATTTAGATAGTTAAAGTTTTTCGCATTTTTTTTATAGTATGTCAAGGTGAATTTTGCGTCATATTGAGGGTTCGATTATCAACTAAAAAGCATTGTTTGCAAATTGGTTTTTTTTTGATATTAAATAACAATATCTACAAGGAGATTATACTGTATACGGCATAAGTTTACTCTTTATGAAACCATCAAACTAAGCCTTTTCCATAGTGCCTGGATTTTCAAAAACTAATTCCAGTATGCCGAAAGGCTGAAACCTGCCTGTTATCGCAAGCTCAGGAGGAGAAAGAATGAAAGTTATTGATATTGACGATGTTCCATCTGAAGAAATAAAAGGTTTTAAGGGAGTCAGGAAGCAAATAGTAATTGGCCCCTCAGAAGGATCAAATGAGATTGTATTGCGATGCTTCAGTATTGACCCTGGATCCAGCAGCCCATATCATACTCATGATTTTCCTCACCTTATCAAGGTGGAGTCGGGTGAAGGTTTTTTAAAAGATGCTGACGGCAAAAATGTGAACCTGAGAGCTGGCCAGTATGTCTACATTGACGATAACGAAAAACACAGCATCACTAATACCTGTTCGGAAACGCTTCGTTTTATCTGCATTGTACCGATCAGGGGAGAAAATCCTTCCTGATTCATGCCTTGAGACCTTTGAAATTTGTCATTTCCCTGTCTAACGCGCCACAGGAAGGGAGGAGTATTAGGTTTCCCTATGCCTGAACTTTTTATTCTTAAGTCGCAGCTTTGAAAATTCTTTTACAACGTTGTGGGACTTACAAATTTTATCAGGGGGCATAAAGGTGAGAAGAAAAGAAAAAGAGATCAAGGATGTCAAAGCCATTGAATCGATTATCCGTTCATCTAATGTCTGCCATTTAGCCCTGTCAGACGGAGATCAACCATATATTGTGCCTTTGTGTTTTGGCTACAGGTTAGATGTATTATATTTCCACAGTGCTCTTGAAGGAAAGAAAATAGAAATAATCAAGAAGAACCCGAATGTCTGCTTTGAGTTTGAGAAAGATATCGATATTATAAAAGGCGAAAAACCTTGCGGATGGGGGATGAAATATATAAGCGTCATAGGATCCGGAAAGGCCTCTATCATTGATGATGCTGAAGATAAAATAAATGCTGTCAAGATTATTATGAGGCAGTATTCTGATCAGGATTTTGATTTCAAAGTGGATGATTTAAACAGGATTGCAATAATCAAGGTCGAAATAAGGGAAATGACAGGTAAGAAATCAGGATAGTATTCTGGTCACCTGGAAATATTTGTTTCTGAAAGGAAGAAAGTGAGCCAAACCCCGTGAAGTGTTATATCTGTAATTCAGATAAAATTGGTCCGTATATCGATATCGATGGTTATCTGATTAAACGCTGTATGGTTTGTGGACATTGCATTACGACACCTGTCCCCAATAATAAGGATCTTAAAAGGCTTTACAACGACAACTATTTTGAATCACATTATGAGAAGGCTGATAAAGGTACCAGGGAGTTCAAAAAGCAGATAACAAACAATCACCACAGGCTCAGATTGCTCGGCAGGTTTCTGGCTAATGGAAAGATTCTGGATGCAGGTTGTGGAAAGGGATATTTTCTGTATGCCTGCAAAAAAAGATATGATTGCAGCGGATATGATGTTACCGAATCAAACAGGGACTATATTGAGAATGAATTAGGTATAAAGTTTTTTTGCGGAGAAATAGACGAGATAGGATCTGTTTTTGATGCAATAACCTTGTGGCACAGCCTGGAACATTTCAGGGATCCAAGAGGAACTTTAAAGGATCTGCTTCATCTGTTAAGACCGGATGGGATTGTGATTATTGAAGTCCCTGTCTACTTCGGGATCGATGGAGTTATGCAGCACGATCAATGGACAAACTGGGATCCTCCTTTTCATATACACCATTTTTCAAAGGATTCGTTATTCAGAATGACAGAGGATTTAGGCCTCAAAATACTGACTAAAAAATATTACATGTCTGAATACATCAAGTCGGAGCTGAAGAGGCACTTTTTTTTCAAATTTTTTGCCCGCAGCATAGCCAGAAGATTTGAGGGCGGCAGTATAGCAATTGTGTGTAAAAAAATATCGATTTGAGAATAATCAAAAATGCATATGCCCTTGAATAAATTCCAGCCCCGTTTATAGGCCGTAAAAGTATCACTCACTGCCGCCGCCCAATACTGAGTACAGGTTTATCCGGTTAATAATTCTGGAGAGGCGGAGCGCTATAAGGCCATGCTGTGCCGAGTAGAGTGAGCGTTGCGCATCCAGAACGCCCAGGTAGCTGTCAATTCCGTTGTTGTAGCGCTTTATTGAAAGGCGACAGGTTTCGGCAAGGGCATTAACCAGAGATTTCTGGGCCTTTAACTGATCTTCAACCGTTCCCTGAATGGCCAGTGAATCTGAAACCTCTCTGAAGGCCGTCTGGATAACTTTTTCATACTGAGTCAATGCAATTTCCCTTGCTGTTTTGCTCACCCTCAGGGCGGCCCAGGTGCGCGCATCAAAGATAGGCATGGAAATCTGCGGCGCAAAGCTCCAGGTGCCTGTCCCGGATTTAAAGAGCCCTGACAATTCATCACTTGAGGTCCCAATTGCAGTTGTCAGTGAGATTCGGGGAAAGAAAGCTGCACGTGCAGCTCCTATAAAGGCATATGCGGCTTTAAGCTGGTGTTCTGCCGCTATTATATCCGGCCGGTTCAGCAATACCTCGGAGGAAAGCCCCGGAGATATGTCTTTGGGGCTGCCAATGCTTTCCAGGTCATCAGGCAGAAGTTCTTCCGGAACCGTGGAACCGGCCAGAAGATTTAATGCATTCTGGTCCTGTGCTACCAGTTGAACAAAGCGGGCAACATCTCCCCGTGCGGCCTCCACCTGGGTCTGCGCCCGGTGCAGATCCAGTTCATTCGCGAGACCGGCTTCGTACTGCCTCCTGATCAAATCGTGGATTTCCTGCTGAGTATCGAGCGTAGATCGGCTGAGTCTGAGATTTTCACGGTCTGCAGCAAGAAGCATATATGCCCTTGAAATACCTGATACCAGAGCAATCTCTGCACTTCGCCAGGCCTGTTCAGTGGCCAGGTATTCCTGAAGCGCCTGTTCTCCAAGGTTACGTATACGGCCGAAAAAATCAATCTCCCAGGAGGTGATGCCCAGGTCAACACTGTACTTTTTAGTTGTCCTCTGTTCTCCCGGCTTTGTGAAATCGGAGGAACTTCGTTGTTTGCTTCCGCTTCCTGTTACACCAACCGGAGGAAAAAGCTCTGCCCTTTGAACTCCATAAAGAGCCCGTGCCCTTTCAACGTTCAAAGCAGCAAGCCGCAGATCACGGTTGTTATTCAAGGATATTTCAATAATCTTAAGAAGCTTTTCATCACAAAAGAAACTGTACCGTTTCAGGTCTGAGACTGAAGATTTTCCAGCAGTATCCTGCATCTCGCCGTATGCTTGCCCACGTGGCCATTGTGCAGGAATTGGTGCTTTGGGCTGTTCGTATTTCGGGGCCAGAGAACAACTGCTGACAAAGAGTATAATTCCAATCAGTAAATATATCGAATACCTGGTCATATCACTGCCTCCCTGAAGAATGCATGTCAGCAGGCTGGATTGTTTTTGTTTTTCTGAATTTATCGAAGGTCTTTCTTACCAGAACATAGAAAAGAGGTGTAAAGAAAACAACCAGAATGGTTCCGGTTATCATGCCCCCAAGCAGTGGAGTGCCAATGGCATTCATGGCCCCTGCACCCGCACCTCCTGCAAAAACCAGGGGCAGTACAGAGAGACCCGTTGTCAGTGAGGTCATGAGGATCGGACGAAGCCGAAGTCTCACGGCCTCAATCGAAGACTCGATCAGGCCTGCACCCTGCTCGAAGCTTTTCTTTGCAAACTGAACGATAAGTATGGCATTTTTTGTAGTCAGGCCGAGGGTAATAAGTAATCCGATCTGAAAATATATGTCGTTTGGCAGCCCCCGAAGGGTTGATGAGAGAATGCCGCCTACTGCACCCAGAGGCAGTACCAGCAGGATCGCTATCGGTATGGGCCAGCTCTCATAAAGGGCCGCGAGATAGAGAAACATGACGAAGATTGCAAAGGCATACAGATAAGGAGCCTGTGCCGTGCCCTGCCTTTCCTGAAAAGAGAGCCCTGTCCAGTCATAGCCTATTCCCTGAGGCAGTTTCTCAGTTATCTCCTCCATGGCCTTCATTGCCTCTCCGGAGCTGTGCCCGGGAGCGGCTTCACCCCAGATATTGAGGGAGGGAAATCCATTGAAACGCTCCAGCCTTGGAGAACCTGTCTCCCAGCTGGTAGATGCGAATGAGGAAAAAGGCACCATCATGCCTGTAGTATTCCGAACATAAATCCTGTCAAGGTCATCAGGCAGCATGCGAAAGGGAGCGTCTGCCTGAACGTAAACACGTTTTACCCTTTCAGCCTGGATAAAGTCGTTGACATAGGCGCCGCCGAAGGCAGCAGATATTGCGTTGTGAATAGAAGATATGGGAAGTTTCAGAGTTCCTGACTTTTCCCAGTCAACATTTATTCGGAACTGGGGAACGTCTTCCATTCCGTTTGGTCGAACATTCACAAGCCTCGAGTCCTGTGATGCCATTCCGAGTAATTGATTGCGGGCATTCATCAGGGCAGTGTGGCCAAGGCCTCCCCTATCGACCAGTTGAAAATCGACTCCCTGTGCAGTGCCGAGTTCGACAACGGCCGGGGGAGGAAAGACAAAGACCATGGCATTCCTTATACGGGAAAATGCCTGCATAGCCCTTCCGGCAATTGCTTTGACCTTAAGATCAGGCCTGTCACGAAGCTTCCATTCATTGAGTTTGGCAAATACCATTCCATTATTCTGCGAACGCCCTGAAAAACCAATACCTGAAATAGTCATGCAGGATTCAACTGCTTCTTTTTCCTTTTCCATAAAGTAGTGCTGTACTTCATCAGCGATTGCCTGTGTCTGCTCTATAGTGGCACCGGTGGGCATCAGGATCTGTGCAAGCAGTATTCCCTGGTCTTCATCCGGGAGATAACTCGTAGACATTCTTAAAAAAAGGAACATGAGTCCCGCTATTATAATTATGAACAGAACAAAATAACGCAGTTTTCGAAAAAGTGCATGACCGACCAGTTTTATACATATATCTCTGAACCGGAAAAAGACCCGGTCAAACCAGAGGAAAAAGGGGCGAAGAAAAAAGACTGCACTTTCTGCTGGTTCATGGCCTTTCGGCACGGGTTTGAGGAATGATACGCAAAGGACAGGAGTAAGGATCAGAGCCATCAGCACTGAAAGTATCATGGCGGTGCATATGGTTATGGAGAACTGCCGGTATATGACACCTGTTGACCCTGGAAAGAATGCAATAGGCCCGAATAAAGCTGTCAGAACCAGACCTATACCGATGAGGGCACTGGTAATCTGGTCCATTGATTTGGCAGTAGCCTCCCTGGGGGAAATACCCTCTTCAGTCATTATACGTTCAACGTTTTCAACAACAACGATGGCGTCATCCACCAGCAGGCCTATTGCCAGAACCATGGCGAACATGGTCAGCATGTTTATCGAAAAACCGAATAGACCCAGAACGCCGAAAGTTCCCAGCAGTACTACGGGGACTGCGATGGTCGGTATCATGGTGGCACGTATGTTTCCCATGAACAGCCACATTACCAGGAAGACCAGGAGAATCGCCTCAAGCAGGGTCTTGACCACTTCTCCTATTGCCACCCTGATGAAAGGAGTGGTGTCATAGGGATAGACAACCTTCATCCCGGGGGGAAAGTATCGGCTCATTTCGGCCAGCTTCTCTTTTACTGCATCCGCTGTAGCAAGGGCGTTTGCGCCCGGCGCCTGCCTGATAGCCAAGCCTGCCGAAGGTTTGCCATTATGAAAACCCTGAATGTCGTAGGTTTCCGTGCCAAGTTCCGTACGTCCCACATCCCTGATACGCACGACAGACCCGTTCTGATTGGTTCGGAGCGGGATGCTGGCAAATTCTTCAGGTGTTTTGAGGAGGTTCTGGACTATGATGGACGCATTGAGGCGCTGCCCTTCTACCGCCGGTGCACCGCCGAACTGACCGGCTGAAACCTCCACATTGTAGGCTCGGAGTGCCAGTATCACATCTTCAATAGTAAGGCGATAGTCAGTCAACTTATCCGGGTTCAGCCATATCCTCATGGCGTACTGGGAACCGAAATTATTAACCTCGCCGACTCCCGGGACTCGCGCCAGCACCTTTTCCAGATTTGACTGTGCATAATCCCTCAGGTCGTCTCCGTCCATGCTGCCGTCTTCTGATATCAGGCCAACTATTAAAAGATAATTTCTTGTAGATTTGCTGACTTTGACACCGGATCGCTGTATAACTTCCGGGAGGTTTGCCATTGCCAGCTGGAGTTTGTTCTGAACCTTGGCCCAGGCCAGATCAGGATCTGTTCCGGGTTTAAATGTCAATTCAATACGGGAAGATCCTGCCGAGTCACTTGTGCCTGAAAGGTAAAGCAGGTCATCAAAGCCGGTCATCTTCTGCTCTATGATCTGGGTTACGCTGTTTTCAACAGTTTTAGCTGAAGCCCCGGGATAAAAGGAATCGATGGCGATGGATGGTGGAGCAATGGGTGGGTACTGGGAAATGGGCAGGCTGTAAATCGCCAGTCCGCCGGCCGCCATAATGACAATGGCGATGACCCAGGCGAAGACAGGACGATCCAGAAAAAATCTTGATAGCATCTTGTACCTCCCTTATTTAACCCCGGTGTCAGACATGGTTTCTTTTTCAGCCATCTCTTTTGCTTTTTCGTCTTGTTTAAATGGGACTGACTTAACAGACATTCCAGGCCTAATTTTTTGTATTCCTTCTACTATTAAGACATTGCCCGGTGCAAGACCTGATGAAACCAGCCAATTGTCGGCGATGATTCTGTCAAGCGTGAGCGTTTTTTGGGCAACCTTTTCATTGCTGTCTACTATTAGTGCAAAAGGATTGCCCTTACTGTCACGGGCAACTCCCTGCTGTGGAATAAGGACGGCCTGTTCCTTGATACCCTCTTTAACGACGGCCCTTACAAACATGCTTGGCAAGAGGATGTCTTCGGGATTTGGAAAGACGATACGAAGGGTTACAGATCCTGTATTAGGATCAACTGTAACATCGCGAAACTTAAGGGTCCCCTCCAGTTTATAGGCAGTACCGTCTTCCAAAAGGAGCTTTACCTTGCTTTGATTTGCTCCTTCACGATTAAGCTGGCCTTTCTCAATTCTTCGTTTCAATCGCAAAAGTTCGCTTGTGGACTGGGAAACATCCACATAAATAGGGTCCAGTTGCTGTATAGTGGCAAGGGGGACTGGCTGATAGGCTGTTACGATAGCTCCTTCCGTCACGTTTGATTTGCCGATACGGCCTGAGATAGGGGCGGTTATCTCTGTATAGGCCAGATTAATGCGGGCTGATTCTACCGCTGCTTCTGCCTGCTGAATAGTTGCCTCAGCTACAGCAACCGCCGCTCGATCGCTTTCGAGCTGGGCTTCAACAGCCCTAAGCGTAGCCTCAGCCACGTTTGCATTGGTAACGGCCTGGTCCCTCTGGCTGGCTGATACAGCATTGTCTTTATATGCATCCTCGAATCTCCGGCGATTCGTCTGGGCAAGCTCCAGGGTGGCGCGTTGCTGAGTGACTTGGGCAATACCTGCTTCCAGAGCTGCCTGCGCTCGCTCCGCCGACTTTCTCGTGACAGCAAGGTTCGCAGTTGCACTGGCCAGAGCAGCCTTGAAAGTAGCCGGGTCAATCTGATAAAGTACCTGTCCACTTTTGACATCCGAGCCTTCAGTGAAAAGGCGTTTTTGGATTAGACCATTGATCTGAGGTCTGATTTCCGCGATCCGATAAGGGGATGTACGGCCCGGCAATTCTGTAGTCAGCAGTATGTCCTGAGCCTGAACCGTCACTGTTGCTACTTCAGGTACAGTCTGAGGGGGTACGGATTGTTTAGATTCATCGCATCCTTCAACTAAAAAAAACGCTGAGAGAAGCGCAAGAACCAAAATGTAGTTGAAGAATTTATAAACTTTTCCATTCAGTTGCATCAGAAATCCTCCAAGTATTAATAATGGTCATATCCAAAAGCAGACTTTGTTAATTGTCTTTTATAAAATAAGTTCATATCTTTTATCCAAAACTCGGTTTTTTGACAATCAATAAACAAAACAATTATTTGACCGGCTTCGTTGTTTAGGCCTACTCTATATAAAACCCGTTGTTTATTGATTTCAACTTGTTTTAAAAGATCATATTTTTATGGCATCCCAGCATGCCTCCACGATTTTGGCAACCATTTCATCCGTATATTCGATAAGGCCGTTTAGAATATCCCTCACGGCAAATACAATTGGGCCAAAGGTCAATGCAGTTATTACCGGTTGAGGAAATTCCTTGATGATACGTTCCTTTATAGCACTTTCAAAGATAATAAGTAACGGGTTTTCATGTCTTATGATACCGTTATTGCCAAGCATCTGGCTTAACCTGTGCTGTACACCAAACGGCGAATTAAAGTACTGTTCGGTAAAGGCTAAGACCTTGGGGTTTTCCACCAGATAGTTAAATGCATTAGTAGAGATCCGTAAATATTGTTCCCTGAAAGGTGATTCAGGTTTGAAATCTTTAAGAATTTCAATGTTTATTTTTTCGGCCAAATCATTGAAGATTTCGTGAATCAGAGTTTCCTTGTCTTTAAAGTATCTGTAAATAGAGCCGACGCCGACACCTGCTTTATCTGCAATCTTGGATGTTGGCGCTCCCTGAAAACCATTTTCTGCAATAAGATCTAATGCGGCTTCAATTATGGCAGTTTTCTTGTCTGATTTTTTATTTGCTTTTTGCACAGGTTGCTTTTTTCTATTCGGAGTGAACATTCACTCCGAAATACACCTGCAATAATCAACTTGTCAAGAGAAATTCGGTATTTTTTTTTGTAAGAGCAGGGGAGAGGGTGGAAATCCATGTTGTGAAGGGATATTTGAGAATATATTATTACTCCGGCGATTAAAAACATCAATCGTCAAGCCGGACTCGATAAGCCTGCCCCGGAATCCTATCAGGGGGCATCAAGTCGAAATCATTGTGGATTCCGGCCACGAACAGGAATCCGGGACAGGCTGGAGTCTATCCCGGACTTGCTTCGGGGTCGGAATGACGAAAAATGGTGCTTTTTGACTTTTTGCGAGTTTATCAATATTAGAATACCCAGGATAAATAGGCAAGCCCCTGGATGATCAATAGTTAATTGACCTGATTTGAAATTTGCGCTAATAATTGCGTGAGTCTGAGCTGTTGTTATATGAAATGGGGCCTTATCCTGAAATGAAGAAACTGCCCGTAAATATATACAAATACTGTTAACAGCGCTGCTTTCGGAAAAAAGGAGATTTATTATGTATGAATTATTTGCTAAAGGCGCGGATATGATAAATAAAGCGGATAGGATACTGGTGTTTAGTGGTGCCGGCCTTAGCACTGAGTCAGGTATACCGGATTTCAGGAGTCCGGGCGGTTTGTGGGAAAAATATGATCCTTCTGATTTCTATTTTGAAAAAATCCTTTCTGATGAAAAAGTCCGTGAGAAATACTGGGAAATGAGCACTGAGTCTTATGGCGCCATGAAAGATGCTCTTCCAAATCGGGCACACATGGCAGTAAAGAAGCTGGAAGACATGGGAAAACTATTGGCTGTAGTTACTCAAAACATTGATCATTTACACCATAAGGCGGGAAATTCGCCGGAAAAGATAATTGAGGTTCATGGAACGGCCTTTTCAGTTTCCTGTCTTAATTGCGGAAAGAAATATAACAGGGATGAAATTGAGGATCGTATCAGCTCAGGAATAAAAGTTCCTTACTGTGATGAGTGTTCTGGCATATTGAAACCGGATACGATATCATTTGGTCAGGCAATGCCTCAGGACAGGATGACTCAAGCTATGATTTGTGCCGGTGAATGTGATTTGTGCATTGTTCTGGGCTCATCTCTTGTAGTTTATCCAGCGGCATCTATTCCGAGCCATGCTGTAACGAATGGGGCAAGGCTGATTATCATTAATCGTGATAAAACTTCTCTTGATCGCGATGCCGATCTCGTAATCCACGAATCGGTTTCTATGGCTCTGGAACATATGGTCGGCGAATGAATTTTTTCTTGAAAGAGATTGGATTTAACTCTATCTTTATATCCTTAAACGGTTTTTTTACTGATCCGTAAAAATGTACTACATGAAAGTACAAATTTTTTATTGGCTTAATCTGGTTGGCTCGTGAATAAGGTAAAGGAAAGTTGTCAGGATATATGTTTTAGAGTGAATTATGGAGTTTTTTCCTTTAAACCTTATTGATAAGGCAACTTTGTCCTGAGTCTATAAAATGGGTCTGTTCCCGACAGCGGGATTTATCCTTGCTGCGAATGGATTTTACAATCTGCCGGGGGCATTCCCGATTTCGCAGGAATAAAGTTGAAGTCGGCGTATTAAAATCAGGCAGGATTTAATTTTCTGCCGGGCCGTCATTTTTTTAAATTTATTTTGGAGGTTAAGATGTTGAGAGTCGGTTTTATTGGCTGGCGAGGCATGGTTGGATCGGTACTCATGGGCAGAATGAAAGAGGAGAAGGACTTTAAGGAATTCGAGGCGATTTTTTTCACTACGTCTGATTTGGGAGGAAAGGCCCCGGATGTGAGTATTGGCGATCCCGTATTAAAGGATGCATACAATATCGATATTTTGTCTTCGTTGGATATTATTGTAACATGTCAGGGAGGTGACTACACAAAACTGGTCTATCCTAAACTGCGTAACGATGGATGGAATGGCTATTGGCTGGATTCAGCGTCCGCATTGAGGATGGATGATGACAGTATTATTGTGCTGGACCCCGTAAACAGGTCAGTCATCGATTTTGGCCTGTTATCAGGAATCAGAGACTATGTGGGAGGCAATTGTACCGTGAGTCTAATGCTGATGGCTCTATCAGGTCTATTTGCGTCCGGGAGCATTGAATGGGTATCCTCCATGACCTATCAGGCAGCCTCTGGCGCAGGGGCAAAACACATGAAAGAATTGATTGCTCAGATGGATCAGCTTGGAAATGTTTCCAGGGCACTGTTGAATGACCCATCATCAACCGCAATTGCCCTTGACGAAATTGTAACAAAGGAGTTGAGGAGAAACATATTTCCAACTGAAAATTTTGGAGTTCCTCTGGCCGGAAGTCTTATCCCATGGATTGATTCGGCAATGGAATCGGGACAAACGAGAGAAGAATGGAAAGGAAATGTTGAAACAAACAAAATACTTCAGTTAGAAAAACCGATTCCGGTTGATGGGATCTGTGTTCGCGTAGGAGCTATGCGATGTCACAGCCAGGGATTGACGATAAAACTGAACAAGGATATCCCTCTTGATGAAATTTCCGACATGATTGAAAAAGGGAACGAGTGGGTAAAAATTGTGCCGAATAACAAAAGTGAAACAATTCAGTATCTAACGCCTGCTGCTGTTAATGGCACTCTGACTGTTCCAGTGGGCAGGCTGCGGAAAATGCTGCTTGGACCTGAATATTTAACAGCTTTTACCGTAGGTGATCAGCTCTTATGGGGCGCTGCGGAGCCGATACGAAGGATTTTGAATATTATAATCGAATACTTATCATGATTGAAGCAGCAGGGCTTATATTTTTTATTTACCTGAATAAAAAAATGAGGCATTGACAAGAAAGTCCCTCAAACCTAAAATGAATCTGTAATAGTTGATTATAGCGTGGAAGTGGAAAGCTCACTGGTGGGGCTCCCGGACTTCAAATCCGGTGTGCCGGGCTAGAACCTCGGCAGGTGGGTTCGATTCCCATGCACTTCCGCCAGACTATCTTTAGATTGGCACACAGCAGTTCCAAAAAAGGACTTTAAGCTTTCAATGAAAAACAAGCTTGGAAATAAGTTTTTTCTCTTTTTTTTGCTGTGCTCTCTGGGGCTGGTTCTGAGTATTTTCTGGACTTACGTATCGGCAGTCGTGCTTGCGCTTTTGATTGTAAGTGTATCTTATCCTATGTATGAAAGGGTAAAAAGATTGTTTAAGGGCCATGAGAATACGGCATCCGCATTTATGCTGACTTTTATCTTGCTTGTGATAGTAATTCCTTTTGGATGGTTTGTCGGAACTCTTTCAAATGAGGCATTTGATTTTTATAACCATACCCGTAATGCTGTTTCCATAAAGAATATACAGGAGACGCTTGAAAGCGACTCAATTTGGGCACAGAGGATTAGAAGATTTGGGGCTATGGTGGGTATAGATCCTACGGCAGATAAGGTGGAAAAATTAGCAGCTTCATTGGGGAAGCGGATCGGCCTTTTTCTCTATAACCAAATCAGTTCTATAGCATCTAATCTATTTAGTTTTATTATCCATTTCTTTTTAATGCTGTTAATTATTTATTATCTTTTCCGGGATGGAGGTCGTCTGAGGGAGTACATTACAGAGCTTTTACCTGTTCCCAGCGGTCAGATGGATAAGTTGATTGAAAAATTTCAGGAAATGGGAAAGGCTGTTGTTGTAGGTAATGGCCTATCCGGTATTGTTCAGGGTATATTAGGAGGCTTTGGTTTTTTCTTTTTTGGGTTAAGTTCTCCTTTTTTATGGGGAACAATTCTTGGTGTAATGGCTTTTGTTCCGATTATAGGTGCTTCAGTGATATTTGTGCCAGCTGCTATTGTTTTGATGATACAGGGTAAAATTGGCATCAGTATAGGTTACCTGATCTATAATATTTTATATAGCTCAATTATAGAGTATTTGATAAAACCACGTATGATAGGAAAAGGAATGCAGATGAATTCACTGTTTGTTTTTATCGGAATAATCGGAGGTATAAAACTTTTTGGTATTCTCGGTATTGTTTACGGGCCTTTGATTATTACGGTTTTTTTAACATTAGCTGAAATATACAGATTGGAATATAAGGAACAATATGTATAATTTATCATGGCTAATCAGTTGCAGAAAGTGGTAAGATAAGAGAGGCACAACAAATGATCCATAATAACATTTAGTGCTGGAAGTTAACCGGGTTAAGCGAACTAATTTTAGGAGGAATAAAAATGGAGCCTGAGAAGTTTCTTAAAGGAAAGAATATCTTGATCGTTGATGATGAGAAGGACATTTTAGATTTTTTAACTGAACTCCTTGACATGTGCAAGATAGACAGGGCCTCGTCCTTTGAGGAAGGAAAAAAACTCCTTGAAAGCAACTTTTACCATGCAGTGGTATTGGATATTATGGGGGTCAGGGGATATGATTTACTGGAAATTGCAAATAAAAAGAAAATACCGGCCCTTATGCTGACTGCCCATGCTCTTTCAAAGGATAACCTCAAAAAATCTTTCAAAGAGGGAGCCTCCTATTATGTTCCAAAGGATGAAATCAGCAAGGTTGATATTTTCCTGGCTGACATGCTGGAAGCCCTGGAACAGAAGAAGAATGTGTGGGTCAGATGGTATGACAAGTTAAGCGGCTTTTGTGATAAGAGATTTGGACCTAATTGGAGAGAAGAAGACCCTGAGTTTTGGGATAGCCTTCTAAAGTATTAACGATAAAAGGCTTGATTTACAACTAAGCTCTCTAACTACTGATAGAGTGTCGTTTCCATGGGCTTAAATAACAGCTCAGGGGCGCAAAGCAGTTAACAGAGAGATAAAATAAATGTAACATTGATGGTTATGGAGAATTTTAAATGACGAAAACGAGTGTTGGCACAACTATCACACAGCACATCTTGAACCAGCAGCGTGATAATCCTGAAGCAACAGGATCTTTCACAATTTTGCTTAATGAATTGATAGTTGCAGCAAAAATCATTTCAAGGGAGGTTAACAAAGCCGGGTTGGCTGATATCCTGGGCTACACCGGCGAGGTGAATGTCCAGGATGAAAAGGTTCAGAAATTAGATGTATTTTCGAATCAAATAATAATTGAACGGATGCAGCACATAGGCGAGCTGTGTTGTATGGGTTCAGAAGAAAATGCTGATCTTATCGATATCCCGAAACAATATCCTAAAGGCAATTATATCATTGTCTTTGATCCTCTTGACGGCTCTTCAAATATAGATGTCAATGTCAATATCGGGACTATATTTGGCATTTATAAAAAGCAGAGCAACGAAAACAACATTGATTTTCTGTTAAACGACGTCCTTCAAAAGGGAATAAAACAGGTCGCTGCAGGCTATTTTATTTATGGATCAAGCACAATGATGGTTTACACTACAGGAAATGGTACAGGTGTTCACGGTTTTACCCTTTATCCAAGTGTAGGTGAATTCCTGCTTTCCCATGAGAATATAAAAATACCGGAAAAAGGAAAGATCTACAGTGTAAACGAAGGAAATTACCCTTACTGGGATGAGAAGACCAGGGCAATGGTGGATTATTTTAAGGCCATAGATAAGGAAACAGGCCGTCCTTACACATCCAGATATATTGGTAGCCTTGTGGCCGATTTCCATAGAAATCTGCTCAAGGGCGGTATTTTTATGTACCCTGCCGACAGCAAAGATCCCAAAAAGAAATCAGGGAAACTGAGGCTGATGGTAGAGGCTAATCCCCTTTCAATGGTCGTAAAGGAAGCAGGGGGATATGCCAGTAACGGCTATGGTTCTATCCTGGAAATAGACCCAACCGAATTACATCAACGGACGCCTCTCTATATCGGGAGCAAGATGGACGTTGAACTTGCTGAGGCCTTTATTAGCGGGAAGAAGATTTAACAGGGTCAGATAAAATATCTACAAATGTCTCAATTCGAAGGGCAGTTCGGCTGTCAATGGGGCCAGGCCGATCTCCTTCGAGAGTAAGTATTGGAATTTTCAGGCTTTCTCTGAGTATTATGTCGTATATTTGTCTGTAACAAAATGTTTGAGTATAGTGGATCAGGCCATCCAGCTCGCGTTCCTGGATGGCCTGATTAATGTCTTGAATCCTGCCATTTATGTCAAAAGGATAGGTATATTCCAGGTACTGGTCTACTAATTCCTTCTTGTCAAAGGGCATACTGAATTGTCTCTGCACCTCATTAAAAACAACTCTTGCTCCCAATGTTTCGATGAATTCAAAGAATTGACTGAAAATAGGCGGTACGCCCAGGTATCCTAATCGGATTTCTTCCTTTCGTGGCTTTCGCTGTTTTGCCTCAATTAGAAATTTATCCAGTTTATCCTCGAATTCGTCGGGATTTCCTTCGAAATCAGAACTGTTGACCAGAAATGTATGATTTTCAAGTCCGCTAACAACATTTCCAATATAGGTTAACTCATCAAGAATTCTTAGTTTTTTCCTGATTATTTGGAGACGTGATCTGGCTCCCTCTATTTCAAGCCAGGTTGTCGAAAAGGCCTTCCTGAGCTTCTCAAATTGTCCTTCCAGGGCATCTCGTGACCTGTCTAGTGGATATTCAAAAGATATGACCTCAACTCCTCGCCGATGAAGCAGTTCGCCCAATGCTATCGTATTACTGCAATCACCTCCGGTTACAGCAATGACGGTTTTTATGCCGCTATTTAATACAGTGGCATATATGCCTTTGATCCAGTTACAGATATTGTGTGAAAAACCGGCAGCCTCTGCCTGGGATAAAAGAATTTTTGGGTTTTTGGAAGTAATAAAGATATTATTTAAATCCACCGGTTTGAGGCCTGCAGCATAAATAATTTCCACTGGTATTGTTGCTGTTATTCCTATCGTATTATTCATGGTTTTACCGAGTAAAAGTTCAGTCCAGGTAGTTCAAGGCACGTTAATTTATTCCCCAAAAAAGCTCCGGTATCAAGGCCAATTTTATTTTCCATGATAAGGGGTTCAGGAAATGGGGTATGGCCGAAAATGACTTTTTTACCAAAGTCATAATCTGAGTATATAAACGGGGCTCTAATCCAGATCATATCTTCCATTGACTGATCTTTTATTTTCACGCCTGGTCTGAACCCGGCATGTACGATAAAATAATCATTAAGCTCGATGTACATCTCAAGTGAATGATAAAAGTCCATATGCGCAGGGGGTATCAGGGAGTCAATGCCCATGGTTCTTCCGTATTTGTAGCTTCGAAGGGTGGCAGTTCCACCATTTGCAAGATATAAAAACATATTCTTTCCTGAAAGGTAGTCCAGGAACATAGCTTCGTGATTTCCCAGAAGACACTTTACTCGAAAAGAATTTTTTCTTAATGAGATTATATAATCCACTACACCTTTTGGGTCTTCACCTCTGTCAATATAATCTCCAAGAAAAATAATTGTATCATCCTGCGGTAACCAGGCAACTTTTTCTGCCAGCCTTAGGAGCATATCCAGGCAGCCGTGAACATCTCCTATTATAAAGACTCTTTCGGATTTCATTGGAAACTGATAATTACTCGGGGCTGGTCTTGAGAATCAAGTCGTGTCAGCCCTGCATTTTTTGCTGCATTTAATGCATCCTGATATTCATCGGCCGTAATCTGTCGGTCAATAAAGCCATCCATCTTTGCAGTCCCACATGGTCTGTATTGATCCATGATATTGATATATGTTTCAGGGGATAGATCCTTTGAAATGAAATTTAGAATCTTCTCTGTTCCGCATATATTATTAGGCATTACCAGGTGCCTTACTATCAAGCCTTTAACGGCTATGCCATTATCGTCAACAATTAAATCACCTGCCTGACGATGCATTTCCTTTATTGCTTCTAATGCGTATTCTCTATAGTCCGACGCATTACAGTATCTCTCCGCCCATTTATTGTCCCAGAATTTAAAATCAGGCATATAGATATCAAATATCTTGTCCAGGAGCAGCAATGTTTCTTTATTATCATATCCACTTGAATTATAGACAAGTGGTATATTCAGGCCCTGTTCAATAGCAGGGATCAAGGCTTCGATAATCTGCGGAACCACATGGGTGGGAGTTACAAAATTGATATTGTGGCAACCCCTGTTTGCAAGCTGAATCATCATGTGGGCTATTTCCTCAGGCCCTACCTCTACACCATGATCCAGGTGGCTTATATCATAGTTCTGGCAGAAGCTGCAGAGAAGGTTACAGGAACCGAAAAATATTGTTCCTGAACCATGTGCTCCAACTAAAGGACTTTCTTCACCGAAGTGTGAATTGTAACTTGCAATCTTTGCCTTTCTTCCTGTAGAACAAAATCCGGTTTCATTCTTCAGGCGATTTATGCCGCATCTGCGAGGGCATAGGTGACACGATTCCAAAAGCCTTAACGCATTCTCAAGCCGGCTGTGAAGCACATTATTTTCATAAAGCTTTAGATAAGAAGGGTACATAAATTTGAGTTATATGTTAAAGAATATACCCGTGACATTTAAAAAAATATTTTTTTAGTATTGTATTAATAAGGATGTAATTATCCCGGACGAGTTTTTCTATTATTCTCAATCCGCCAGCCAGCCAGAGGCTGGTAAAAGGCGGACAAGCCCGCCATAAACACGGCGGACAAGGATTTGATTCCCAGCTGCTCTACGGCAGCGTAGTTTATTCGCGAGTCTGCCCGAATATCCTCAGTAACATCAGGAACAGGTTTATAAAATCGAGATAAAGGGAGAGAGCTCCAAGTATTGCACCTTTCCTGATTACAGCCCCGTCAAGACCTTCAGGCTGTGTAAGTGCCATATTCTTTAACTTTTGAGTATCGTAGGCGGTTAAACCAACAAAGACAATAACTCCTATATAGCTTATTATTGTGTTCATGGCACTGCTTCGCATAAATATATTTACCAGAGAAGCAATAATAATCCCTATGAGGCCCATCATCAGGAACCCTCCCCATGAAGTCAGGTCTCTTTTTGTTGACCAGCCGTAGATGCTGCAGCCTATAAATGTCCCTGAACAGATAAAAAAAGTGCTGGCAATTGATGTTTTGGTATATACAAGAAATATAAAAGACAGTGTAACACCATTCAGAGCCGAATAAAGGACAAATAGAGAGGTTGCACTGGTTGCACTCATTCTATTCACCATCCCGCTGATGGAGAAGACCAATCCTAGTTCAGCCAGAATGAGTATAAAGAATACAAATGGATTGCCGAATACTATTCGGACCATTGTCGGACTGTGCGATATATAGAATGCCACGAATCCTGTCAGTGCGAGTGCAAAAGCCATCCAGTTATAAACACTTCGAATAAATTCATTAACTATGATTTCCGTTCTGGGTTTTGTAATGGAACTTAATGCCATAATAATTCTCCCTATTCCTTTTCATTGTAATTTCAAAATATCCATTTTTTAATCCGCCAGCCAGCCAGAGGCTGGTAAAAGGCGGACGAGGGTTAATTCTCCGCCTCTTGCGGCGTTGCATTGCCTTTATAGATACCCCGCTGCTCTGTGGCGGGGTAGTTTATTTTTAAAAAGTCCGTAAAATCAGGTTTTGCTCAAACAAACACGGCGTACTTCCTTCATATCGCTAATACCCTGGAAAACCTTTAGTATACCATCCTGAACCAGAGTTTTCATGCCTTGTTTTATTGCCTCTTTGAATATTGATTCTGTTGTAGCCTGTGTTTTAATTAGTAATTTTATTTCCGGAGTGCCTTCCATCAATTCATGTATTGCAAGCCGGCCTTTGTATCCTAAGTTTGAACATGCCTCACATCCAGCCGCACGATAAAGAGTAAGATTAGGGGTATATTTTATCCCACTATTCTCAAAAAATTCCTCACCATAATCATGGACTATCTCATTGAATTCATCTATTGAAGGGTGATACTCTTCTTTGCATTTAGTACATAATCTCCTTACAAGCCTTTGAGCAAGCACACACAGAAAGGCGTCTGAAAAATTGATAGGATTTAATCCCATGTCTAAAAGTCGGGTAATAGTCTCAGGTGCACTATTGGTATGCAGAGTCGATAATACAAGATGACCGGTAAGCGACGCTTCGATACCTATATCAGCCGTTTCCTCATCACGCATTTCCCCTATCATTATAACATCAGGATCAGACCTCAAAAATCCGCGCATTACTCTCGCAAAATCAAGGCCGATCTTGGGTTTTACCTCAACCTGTCTCAGACCTGCCTGTGTTATTTCCACGGGGTCTTCTGCAGTCAGAATTTTTAGCTCTGGTCTGTTAAGATATCGAAGGATTGCGTGCAGGCTTGTTGTTTTTCCCGATCCTGTAGGGCCCACGGCAAGTATAAGTCCATAAGGTTGTGATAGAACCTTTTTCAAGACCTTCAGATCACGTTCACTTAGCCACATTTCCTCCATCTTCATGGCACCGGCATTGGGTAAAATTCTTAATACAGCATCCTCAAAACCCTCGGCAGTCGGGTATGTGGCAATTCGAAGTTCAAAGGCAGGTATTCCTCTTCGCTTAAATTTTATTTTTCCGTCCTGGGGAAGCCGTTTCTCTGCAATATCAAGTCCTGCCATTATTTTCAGCCTTGAAATCACTCCCTTTGCCATGGAATTAGGGAGCCTGATATAATCTTGACAAAGCCCGTCAATACGAAATCGGATTGCGGTGTTTTTTGTGATAACCGAAGGTTCAACATGAATATCTGATGCATTTTTTCGATAAGCATTCACAATAAGATGATCCACAAGGGTTACCACCTTGCCAGAGGCCTCTGAGAGCTCAGTTTCGTCATCGTGAGTCTCTTCTTCTTCAAAAGACATGTCAGGAATGAAATCATCCATGTCTTCTGTCAGTGCATTTACTTTATCAGGCTCGTCTGAAGCTAAAAATTCTTTATCTGAAAAGAAACGTTTTATATAAGCTTCAATATCTTCTTTAATCCCTACATTCAGGATGATTTTTTTAGTCTTTAAAAGTTTTCTTATACTATCGGTTTTATTTAAGTCATTAGGGTCATCAATGAGTATTTCTATACCCTTTTTGTCAAATCCTAGAGGTACCCATAGGGAATTCAATTGAAAGGATTTTTTCAGATTGCCCAGTAATTCCACTGGCACAGGAATATCAGTGGTGTACGTTTTAAATGGGCATCCATAAAAAAGGGAAAGGGATTTGCCCACCTCATCTTTTTTAATGTTGAAGTTCTGTATAAGGATGAATTCTACGCTTTTTTTTAATTTTTTTGCTGTTGAAAGGGCTGTCTTTAGCTGTTCAGCAGTAATCATTTTCTTATTGATAATGTGCTCATACTTGGATCTGCTTGCGGGTACGGGGCTGGTCGATATAATTTTGTCTTTTATTTTCTGATTTTCAGGGTCAAGTTGCAGGCCATATTTGAAAAACTTAAAAGCCGGGCCTTTATGCCCGATGTTTTCCATATCCCTTCCGAATAGAAAGATGATTTCACCTTTTTCCCTGTTGCCCAGCTTTTGTCGGTTGATTATTTCTTTTATCTTATCTGTCGCTTCTGCCGGTTCATATGTCTTTAAAAGACATTCCAGAATTTCAGGTGTAATCTTGTGAAAAGGATAATCGAGTTGAAACAGCCTTTCAAATTCTGAAACAGCCTGTCCGTAAAGCCCTAATTCTTTGAAGGCAGATGCGCTGTCAAGGGTTGTGGAGATATTTTCGCTGAATGCAAGTGTCTTTTTGATGACTGAAAGATCTTCCGAGGTTAAGTTTTCAGATTCCTGTTCTTCCACATCTGCAAGCTCTTTTTTCAGATACCCCATTTCCTTGTGAATTTTCTCCATTGTCCGGGAGTCAAGATCTGATACTGCAGATAAAATCTTTTCATAGACATCTATAGATTCCGAGAATAGTCCCATAGAACGATAGATCTCCGCCTCTTTTATCTTGGAGTCAATATTTGCTTTATCGTATTCTTGGGCATTATCCATTTTAAATGTTCCTGTATATAGAATTACTATGCATTTTCCTTTGCCTTCGCAGTCATAGAAACTACGCTTTCAGTTGTATACTTAAGTCTTCTGACTAAAGCCCTTATAAGCCCTTTAATTTGAGGAGAGATGGTTTCGTAATCCTTAAGCAGTTGGTCGGAATCAAGCAGGCCGACACGGGCAGTGCCGTAGGCTACAGCAGATGTAATTCGCAGCTCAGTCTTTTTTTCAAAGAATTCACATTCTCCAAAGATGGACCCTTCTTTCAATATGTTAATCGTTACAATGCCTTTGGACGACTTCTTTTTAATTTTAACCTGCCCTTCAAGTATTACGAAAACCCATTTACCTATGCTCCCTTCCTTTATAATAAATGAATTGTCCGGAAAGGTTTCTTCCTTTATTATATATCCATAAATACGTTGATCTATGCTCACTATTAACACCTTACTAAGGCATTAGAAAAAATCCGAGGTCTTTTTGATGTTCCTGAGATATTTCGATAAGTTCAAGACCCATTATAAGCCTTTTACCGCCGCCGCTCTTTTCTGCTGTAACTATTTTAGCATATAATTCAATCTCCTTGCCATTCGGCAAAGCTGTATTAACAATAAATTGATGTCCTATACTGTGGGGGAAATTTTCTGAATTTTCTATCCTTACATTCAGACGCAAACCACCGCGGCTTATATCAGCTATTTGTCCTTGTAAATTAACATATTGAGGAGAAGACACCGGCCTGTAAACACAGGGCAGGTTGACTGGCTTTCTGTAAAATTCCCTCCTTGACTCCCACGGATCTGCAGCCTTTTCCTCTTTTTTGCCTCTCTGCTTTTGTTCAATGCGCAGTTTTATGAGGTGCTTATTCATTCTATTAAGAGACCTGAGCATTTCATTGGCAAGATATTTAATCATATAAGGCAGTTGTTCATATTCTTCTGCCAGTATACTGGGATGCCATGCCTCTAATTCCGAATCTTCAATTGCCCTTGCAGAGTTTGTACGGGTTTTGGAGCCTTTATATAAAAAAGCTGTTTCGCCTATAACTTCGCCTGGTCCCAATATTGCCACGGTTGCTTTTTTATCATCCCATTCATTAAAAATGCTGATTTTACCTTTATTAATTTTATATACAGAGATGCCATAGTCACCTTCCTTAATGATCAATTCACCTTTATTATATTGGAGCAGCGGGGTTTTTGTTATTTTTTCATTTTCAGGCATTTTTTTCAGTCTATTATATTAGTACTAAAATTTTAATATACTCCATCTACAGAGGCTGCGCAACAGATTGTATCCCTCTCAAAAACTGCATTTTTTACGGTATTTTTTGTAGCGGAGAGGGTTTAAGTAGATATATTCAGGGTTGTCTTTACAGCGAATACAAGTAATTTTTGAAAAATTTCTATTTGATATCAGTCCTTAAATAAAAAATATTTTTAATTCACCTCTTCTATCAACTGTTTTTCTTTTTGAAGAATTGTCCCAGGCCTTTTGATTTTGTTGTTTGTTGCAGAGAGGGCAGCAGTAGATCGCAGTTTAGTCGGACCATAGAAACAGGCGCAAAAATATCCATTATTACCATTAAGCAATGTAATGAAGTACTTCTTATATAGAATCTGTATTTTTCAAACGCAAATTCTCCTTCTCTCACGCCTATTAAGGCCTCCACAAGAGGATGCCAATCTCTTGCTTCAGGGCTGATATTTGGATAGGAAACGAATTCGCTGAAAAGAACCTCGCCATCCAGTGAAAACAGCATTACACCCCTGATATCCTCTATCCCTAAAATATCATTAAATAATTCTTTCATATTATCCTTCAAATGATATTAATCTTTTTGAATACCCATTTAACTGTTCAGTACCTCCATAATCCTTTCGATCGGACTATTCGGCTTTAGCGTAATAATTGTGCTTTTTTCTCCAGGTATAATAATAAAATCATTGGGTTCTTGTTTGTCAAGATAGCAGGTTTTCAATTTTCCGGCATCAAAGAATTTTCCGGTCTCGGAAATCAGAGAAATAAAACTGTCCCAGGAATTGTCCAGATAAATTTTCTGCACTCCAGCTCTCTCGCCAATTTCATTTTCCAGCTTAACCTTTATAGTATCAAAAAATGATCCTTCTGTTTTCTGCACTGCATTTTCTTTTTTGGCTTTCTTCTCATCCTCTATTCTGCTTGCAGCCTTTTTTCTCTTCTGTGTCTCTTCTCTCTTAGAAGCTTCTGCTTTTTTGTGTGCCTCTTCTTTTCTGCGCACTTCTTTTCTTCTTTGATCTTCATCCTTTAGCCGCATTGCTTCCAGGAGTATAGCTTGCAGATCTCCATAAATGTTTTTTTTCTGTTGAAGACATTCGTTTTGGATGGAAAGGGTAACATTATCCCAGGACAATATCTGAAGTGCTGCAGCTTCTCCCTGAGCACCATTTATTCTGGCATCCAGAAGTTTTCCGTCTCTAAAGAAAAGAACACCCTTTTTGCTCAATAAGGTATTATTGACTCTGATTGTACAGGTCTTTTGTTCCATTTCAATTACCTGCAAAAACATGCCTGAAGAAACACTGTGAAGTATGCCTCCATCTGCCTCATTCCTAAGTGTAAACATTATTTTACGAGCAAGCCCCTCTACCAGGAAAGGCTTTTCAATATATCCTACAGCCCCGCCTTCTTTAGCCATACTCTTCATTTTAGGTGTACTGTAGGCAGTGATAATGATAACGGGTATATCCGGATAGTGTTCCATTATATGGGCTAAAAGAGTAAATCCATCAATCCTTGGCATCTTAAGATCTGTCACAACAAGTGAAATATGGTTTCCCTTTAGCTTATTGATAGCGTCTTCACCATCACCGGCAAGTAATACAGAGAAGGTTTCACCATATTTTTCAAGCCCTTCTTTAAGAGAGAGAAGCATTTCCTGATCATCATCAACAATAAGAATATCTCTTATCATATTCAGTCCTTATCAATTAGTAGTTAATGAGGCCTTATCAATGTCTACAATGGTCTCGCCGCCCACGTAGTCCATGGATTCATATTTGGCGATGGTTCCAATCTTTTTTGCTATTGAATTCAATTTATTTATTTGGTCATTCATTCTCTTTATTTTGAAAAACATATGATCATCAGGTTTCAAACTGCAGGATATCTCCACAAGAAGATTGTTGATGACCATGAGGGGCTGGTTTAAATTATGAGCTATTCCTCCGGCCATCTCCAGCACACCTTTTAACTTCTGCCTGTTTAAAAGATCATTCTGGTGTTTGATTCTCTTGGTAATATCCCAGGCTATAAAATCCATATGGTCTGGTTTGCCTTCCTTTTTCTTTAATGATGCCTTGAATTCAAAGCAATGTTCAGAACCTTTCTGGTCATTAATTATGATTATTTCCTCTTTTGCATAAGACTTCAGAATGCCTGAAATAAAGTCAATGAAAAGTGGACGATATCTGGGAACTACATATTCCTTGAAGGGTCTGCCTATCAATTCTTCTTTGCTAATGCCAAAAAAGTCAAGTCCTTGAGGGCTGATATCAAGTAAATTTGACTGAAGATCCAAAGAGAACAGGAAATCATTTGTTGCTTCGGCCAGCTCATGAATATGTATTGGTTTCTTTTTTTCTGAAATTCTGATATCAGTAATTTCTCGAAGGATTGCATCAATATAAACCATCATGCCATCGTCGTCTATAAGCGGGCGCATTGACACAGAACACAATAGGGTTGTTCCATCATTTCTTTTAAAGGCCAATGGGAGATCATTAATATAACCTCTCTGCATTATTGCTTTTACAATGTCACCACGGTCTCTTTTGTCTCTATAAAGGTTAATTTCCTGGAAGCCAATAAAGTCATTAACAGAAGCAAACCCAAACAACTGGGCCATGGAATTATTGCAATATATAATTTTCCCCTCGATTGTTGACCGGTAAATTGCAACAGGCAGGCTGTCTAGTAATTCGGCATACCATCGTGCAGGCTTATCGGTAAGGATTCGTGAAATAGGGTTAGACATTATATTTCAACCTGAAACAACTTTACTCTGGTAAAAAATCTGGAAAATGACTAAGAAATAATGGAGTCCTGAATCATAATGAAGTGGAATTTTACAACTCAACACGGAATTCCTTGATTTTTTTTGAATATTTTTCTATCCAGGGAGCCAGATATTCATAAAATTGATCCATTATATCTAACTCATCCGCGAGTTCTCTTAAGCTTTCGATAATGCCTTTAATCAGCTCTTCTTCTTCCGTATCGCCAGTATACGAAATTTTTTGATTTACATATTCAAATTCAGCGGCGAATGGGTCAAGAAAAGGATATTTATCAGCCTTTTCCATAAATTTCATTTTAAGTGATTTATTAAACTCTGACTTTATTTTTTTGTTGTCCTTGAATATGTTTTCAAAGATATTCATCAGTTCTTCAAGCATAACAAGTACATTTGCGGGTGACTGTTTGGCGGTTGTTTTAACTGTTTTCGGCGGTTCTTTCTTTTTGGAAGAAAATTTCCTGACATTAAAAACACCACCGGATTCCTTTAATTTTTTCTTAAGGATTTCCATGCCTTCTTTCGAATGGTTCAGTTCACCTTTTTCCCAGGAATACGAACCGCCAAGGATCTCTCCCATGTTGAATAAAATAAGTCCGTTCTCCCTGTTTTTGTTAATGGAGATATGGATGTATCCTGTAAGGTTTTCAGAATTCATATTTTTTATGAGTCCTTCAAGATCAGTAAAATCAGTACTGAGATCCTTATAGAGATCCTCAGCTGAAGATAGATTAGCCAGAAAGTTAATCTTTTCATTGTCTATTTCATAGACATTTACTTTGAAATTTTTGTTTTCAGACTCATTTATAATGCGGTCTATCGAAACATTTTCTTCAATATCTCCGTTTTTATTTTGAATAATGGTGTTCATGATTCTGTCTTTGTCAAAAAAAATGACACATTCAGATGTTGGGGAAATAAAGTGAATACCGCCGGAGCCGGTTTTTCCCTGGCAATGTTCTAATAATTTCCTGATATCTATGTAATAACTGTTCAAATTTTCAATAACAGGGTTTTCTTTGGGAATAATAATCATCTCTGTCCCTCATAAAACATTGAATTTTATTCGGAAATGGTTCAAAAATTAACTTATTATTAACACAGCCAATTGATATGCCATGAATAATAAAAGTTTTTAACAGTTAGCGCCTTTGTCTCAATCTTTCTATTGATATTCGTATGCTATCCTGCATTCTCGATATCGCATCACGAAGTTCTCCGATTTCATCAGTTGCCTTTAATGATATTTCGGCATCAAGTTCTCCGATGCTTATTCGTTCGGCTACGTCAGTAAGGTATTTTATCTTTCTTGTAAGCCTGAGTCCATACCAGGAAACGACAAAGCCGACGAGTATTAGTGTGCAGACCAGGATTGCAATATTTATATTTCTTGTATTAGTTGTAATAGCTCTGGCCTTTTTTTCAAGATTTTTAACGGGAGTTGTAAATTCATCAAGGTATGTGGTGCTTGCAATATAATATCGGGTTCCGGTAACTGGTGTGCAGACCATGAATTTTTCTCTAAAACTCTTATCTGCATCCTGCCAGGTATAGTAACCCTTTGATTCTTTCCCACCCTTGCCTGTACTGAAAACTTTCCAGAAGCTTGGGAAAGCTGCTCCCAAGGGCCCTTTCAGTTTACTCATGTCCATGCCTATAATTTTCGGGTTGACGTGAGCCCAGTTACGCATTATTCCATCCTTATCTGGAACCGTATGCAAAGCAGTGTATCCGGTTTTACCAACTTTCTGTACCGCAATTTTTTGAAATTCAGCGTCATTAGAGAGATCTTCAGCCTTTAAATCGGGATGACCCAAAATATAAAGCCTGACCTGAGCAGCCACTGATCTGGCATTTTCAGCAATTGTTTCTTCTGCCATTTTTGTAACAATATCAGAGGACTCTTTTGTAATAAGCGATGAAAGATTATTCAATTGCCAGAAATAGAGAATGCTGGCCCCTATCATTAGTAAGATGGGAATAAAAAAGAAAAGAATAAGCATTTTAATGGTAAGTCCGAACCCTTTTGTCTTAAATTTAGCTGACTTAGACTCTTCCTTCCTGGTTCGTTTTTCCTTTTTCTGTGGTTTCTCTGGAGGGGGTGTTTCCTCATGTGTTTCCGAATAAGAAATTTCGTCCATATGGGGAGCGGAAACATTATTGCTTTCAGAAAAATCCTCAAATGATATCATTTCCTCTTGCACAGGCCTGGTAACAACTATTAAATGATCACAAGCATGACAATATGCCTTGCCAACCTTACCTTTCATTTTGTCGACATCAACACGGTATCTTCTGCCGCACTCTTCGCATACTACAATCATGGTTTCATCTCCAATAATTTTAGGTTAATGACTTGAGAAAATTAATTAAATAACTGAAATTATGTTGTTTCAAGTTAGCAAACATAGAAAGGTCTCAGTTATTTTAGTTGAGGAAATCTCCTTTCTTAGATGTTTCCTATGGTATCCTTAATTTTTTTAATCATAGCCTGTTGAAATAAAATCCTTTTTTCTTCTCTCGGGATCTGACGTGACAGCATATCTGTTAATTCGGCAGCTTTATGTTGTGGAATATTCTTCGGGCCCACACCCAAGGCCTCAATAGCGTCTTCGATTAATATACCAGCGATTGGTCCCGTAGCTAAGGATAATTGATCTTCAAGATATTCAATAAATTCATTGTTCAACATAGGAACCGCTTCAAAAACCGGCTCAATAAGATCGAGAGAGAGGAGCTTTGAAATAGTTACTTTTATATTATTCATGTCTATTCCAGAGGTTTTAGCAATTGTTTTAATATCTTTTTTGCCGTCAATATTCATAAGGAGAGTCAGCATCTGTCCTGTAAGAGAATATTCACCCATATCCTTTTTCTGAACGCGTCTAAAAACCAAAGAAAAAATGTCTCCACTCAGAATATCCATGATAAAGCCTCCGATGAATCATTTATTTATTCTCTCTCCATAATTTCAATTCTGCTCTAAGCTCTTCGAATTCGGCCTTTATAACCTCCTTAAGCTCTTCCAGGGCAGAAGTAAATGCGTCATGAGCAGATAGATTTCCTGTGTCTTCTTGCTTATTAACCATTTCAGCGGCCATTTCCTCTATGGCAGGAATTTCATAATCTGCTATTTTTTCTTCAGATACAAATGATATTTCTCCTCTTTCTTCTTCCCTGACTTCAGGCTCAGTATTTTCTAATGCCTCCTCTGGTTCTATTTTCTTTTCAAAATCCATGAATTCAATCTCTTCAGGCTCTTCCTCTTCGAACGCCAGGGTTATCTCCTCAGCCGGCACTTCAGGAACAGGCATTTCCTCTAAAGGTATTAGTTCAATCTCTTCAGGCTCTTCCTCTTCGAACGCCAGGGTTATCTCCTCAGCCGGCACTTCAGGAACAGGTCTTTCCTCTAAAGGCTCAAGTTCTATTTTTTCAGGCTCTTTTTCTGCTAACTCATCAAGCATTTCCTGAGCTGCTGCTTCAGAAGCAAATTTGTCCTCCTCAGGCATGAACTCAATTTCCTCAGTTTCTTCTTCTTCGAATGCAGCTGTTATTTCCTGAGCTGCCGCCTCAGGAGCAAATTTGTCCTCCTCAGGCATGAACTCAATTTCCTCAGTTTCTTCTTCTTCGAATGCAGCTGTTATTTCCTGAGCTGCCGCCTCAGAAGCAAATTTGTCCTCCTCAGGCATGAACTCAATTTCCTCAGTTTCTTTTTCTATTTTCTTTACTGGAGCAGGTTTGCTGGCGGCAATTTGTTTTTTCAATTTATTAAATTTATTTATCTCCTCGAAAAGAATTTTTTTCTTCTCGCGTTTTGTTATTCCTTTTGATGATACTATTGTATCAAGATGTAAAAAAACAGAATTAAATACTTTTATTGCATTTGGATGTGCTAGGGCCTTTTTCTTTTTAATATACTTGGCTATCAGAACAAGAAGTTTAAGAAACATTCGGATGATTTTATCATCCTTATATTCGATGTCCAGTCTATTTGTCTCCTCAATAAATTTCGTCATGATTTCATCATTGATTTCCCAATCAATAGATAAAATTATTCCTCTCAACTTTTTTAAGGGATAATTTTCAGAATCAATATTATTTTCCTCAAATTCAAGAGATTCAGTTTCGTCATTTTCCCTGAATAGATAATCCAGACGACTTTCTACCTCCTTGATTATGCTATCATCATTTTTATCAGACAATTTATGTCTCCCTATTTGAGTTGATTTGCCAATGAGGTTACCGTAATTGCTATAATTTTTCTAATAGTTTTAGTCACATTTGTTCCTAAAAAGGCACTGGCCATAAAAGAAGGGGCCTTTAGCTTTGAGTTAAGGTCATTCTCAAGAGTTTCAAAAGATAAAAGAGGAATGCCCTGTTCGGCTAAGTCCCTTTTGTTGTATTGCATTACAAGAGGAATTTTCGTTATATTCTTGTTATGAGAAGTTAAATTTTCTTGAAGGTTGTCCAATGAGATAATATTTCTTTCCCTCCTTAAAACCATGGAGTCAGCTACAAAGACAATGCCGTCAACACCCCTTAAAACGAGTTTTCTTGTAGCATTATATTTTACCTGCCCAGGCACTGTATAAAGCTGAATCTTAATATCATAGCCCTTAATTTGGCCAAGATTTACAGGGAAAAAATCAAAAAAAAGTGTCCTGTCGCCTCTTGTTTTTATTGTAACCATATCCGAATTAATATTTTTTTTGAAGGTATTATATATATATTCAAGATTAGTGGTTTTTCCCCCTCTGCCCGGGCCATAATATACTATTTTTGCTTGAACCTCTTTATTTCTAAGATTTACAAATGCCAAAAAATACCCCTTAAATTTAAAATAATATTATTATTTGCGCTATAGTTCAACCAATTTAAGAAAAAAACAATGCTGAATAATCTTTTAATAAAACTATTCCCAAAGCTTAGCGATTTTTTTTATTGCCCCTGCGACCCTTAGTCGTAAAAATCCTAAGGAGATATCTTTATCGAAGATGGCAACCAGCAGAAAATCATCCATAACTTTGCTGAAATGAATATTTTCTTTATGACCTTTGTGAAAAAGCAAAGAAAAATCATCTTCCCCTATAATTTTGGCCATAGCACTAACTGCTCCGAAATTACCAGCAGCAAGAGCTGCAAGGGAATAAATGTCATATTTCATTTTGCCGTTATCCAGATTTGAAATAACATTTCCAGCCATATCAATAAGACATACGCAACTGACTCCGAGTTCAATAAGGTCTTTATG
>Ga0209408_1000073_pt1 | contig 81188 bp, 71 predicted proteins | sample AD_UKC107_MetaG_FD_184422 | JGI IMG/M metagenome (GOLD analysis project Ga0209408, IMG submission 184422) | Active sludge microbial communities of municipal wastewater-treating anaerobic digesters from Hong Kong - AD_UKC107_MetaG (SPAdes)... | ecosystem: Engineered > Bioreactor > Anaerobic >... | reverse complement strand
ATCTTTACGTGATAGATTCTCTTCCTTAATTTTTACATTCACGTTCCCATTGGCAATACTTTCAGCAACGGCAACGCCATCCTTAACGCCAACCGATATTTGCTTTGTAATTACTACCGACAGGACTATGGCAATTACAATTGTAAGAAGCAGAAAACCAAGTATTACGGTTATTGTGCTGAAAATGGTTTCCTTTAGGTTGTCAACGCCAGTATTAAGGAAATCGGTGTTAACTTCGGATATTTTTTGCGTCAAATCATCCATTTTTGCTGATAATTCAACCTGCTTTTGGCTAATGTCAATGTACTTTCTTACGCTTGAAGTGTAGCTTTCAAATATTTGTGTTAGTTCGGGGTGGTGTAAATCAATGTACTCTTTGATTTCGTTCTCATTTTGTGGATTCCAACTTTGAGCGATATGTTTATCGGCATTACGAATCGACTTGCTTTCCGATGTGAAAAGATTGTAAAACTTAATAAAAATGCCGATACTGTCTTTGCTCTCAGCATCCTGTTTGCAAACTATGGATAGCTGCTCTCTGCTGTTTTCAATAGTGAGGTAGGTTTCGTTTTTTTCATTTTAGAGGGAAACAAACTCGTTGAATTTCGAACGGTAACTCGTTAGGTGCTTTTCCAATAGCTCTAACTTATCCATCTGGAGAACGGCAAAATCCTCCTCAGAACTCATTACCGCCTTAAGGTTTTTTTCTGATTCGTCGAGGAATTTATGCATTTCCTCCCTGCTCGATTCGGAGGATGTTAGGGCAAATGTTTTCTCGTGTACACGAGCAATATGCTTATTAGAGTCAACATTCCTGCTTATAGCAGTTTCGCTTGCAAAACGGATTCCAAAGAAAAATGTGTTCAACGTTGCCCCAATTATTGCAATTGAAAGCACGATAATTATTAAAAAACTGTACGACAGTTTTTTACCTACGGAGATATTGCTTAGTTTCATAGTCAACAGATTTTTTTTCGCAACACAATTTACGTGTTTTTTAAAAAGTGTTGACTTGAAAACCTACAATAAAATGATGATTTATATCAAGCCTAACTCGTTATGAAATAATTTTTAACGAGAGCGGATATTGGAAACGTTCGCCATTGTTTGACTTGACAGCGGCAACTATTATTACCACAAGGTTTAGAATGCCGAGTACTACTAGGAGGATGATTCCTACTACAATAAGCACAAGTATGCCGGAGATAATCATATAGATGAACATTGATATTTGAAAGTTCAATGCATCCTTACCCTGACGGTCAACTTCTGTGTACTGCTCCCTTTTAATAAGCCAAACAATCAGTGGCCCAAGTAAAAAACCAAAGGGGATAATTAATCCTGCGAGAGCAGAAAGGTGGCACAGCATCGACATGGTGCGCTCCTCGTTGTTGACGTAGCTGATAGTTTCCATAGTATTCATTTTAAAGAGATTATAATTATATTCAATCAATCAATCAATCAATCAATATTGTTACTCAACCAATTTTCTGTACTTAATTCGATGTGGTTCTTCATCTCCAATACGCTTCTTTCGGTTCTCTTCGTATTCAGAGTATGAACCTTCGAAGAAGTAAACCTGCGAGTTTCCTTCAAAGGCAAGAATGTGCGTAGCAATTCTATCGAGAAACCAGCGGTCGTGGCTAATAACAACGGCGCATCCTGCAAAGTTTTCTAACCCTTCTTCCAGAGCACGTAAAGTGTTAACATCAATGTCGTTAGTTGGCTCATCGAGCAGAATTACGTTACCTTCCTCTTTTAGCGCGAGCGCTAGGTGTAACCTGTTGCGTTCTCCGCCTGAAAGAACGTTGCACATCTTCTCCTGATCGGCACCGCTGAAGTTAAACTTGGCTACGTAGGCGCGAGAGTTTACCTGCCGGCCACCTATTAGAATATGTTCTAGCCCAGCTGAGATTACCTCAAACACTGATTTCTCGGGTTCAATGGCTTTGTGCTGCTGGTCAACGTAGGCAATCTTTACCGTTTCACCAACTTTAAAATCGCCTTTGTCGGCATTTTCAAGTCCCATAATTAAGCGGAAGAGCGTAGTTTTTCCGGCTCCGTTTGGCCCAATAACCCCAACTATTCCGTTGGGTGGAAGCTTAAAGTTCAGATCCTCGAAAAGAAGCTTCTCTCCGAAAGCTTTGGCAACTCCGTTAGCTTCAATTACAACTTCTCCAAGCCGTGGTCCGTTGGGGATGAAAAGTTCTAACCGTTCTTCTTTTTGCTTAACATCCTCGTTTAGCAGCTTATCGTATGCCGAGAGACGAGCTTTTCCCTTTGCATGGCGGGCTTTTGGTGACATACGAACCCACTCCAGCTCACGTTCCAGTGTTTTCCGGCGCTTGCTTTCCTGCTTTTCCTCCATGGCCAAACGTTTGGTTTTCTGCTCTAGCCACGATGAGTAGTTTCCTTTCCAAGGAATTCCTTCACCACGGTCGAGTTCAAGAATCCAGCCAGCAACATTGTCGAGGAAGTAGCGATCGTGAGTAATGGCAATTACCGTTCCCTTGTATTGTTGAAGATGTATTTCTAACCACTGTACGCTTTCGGCATCGAGATGGTTTGTTGGCTCGTCGAGAAGTAGCACATCGGGTTCCTGAAGAAGCAGCCTGCAAAGAGCAACTCTTCTACGTTCTCCCCCGGAAAGAACATTCACCTTAGCATCGGGTTCCGGGCAACGAAGAGCGTCCATAGCCCGTTCCAGCTTGGAGTCGAGGTTCCAGCCATCGAGGTGATCAATTTTTTCTGTTAGTTCTCCTTGTCGTTCAATGAGTTTGTTCATCTCATCATCGCTCATGGGCTCAGCAAACTTTGCATTCACCTCTTCGTACTCTTTCAGTAACGAAACCACTTCATGAACGCCTTCCTCAACTACTTCGCGTACGGTTTTTGTTTCGTCAATCAAGGGGTCTTGCTCAAGGTAACCAACGGAGTAACCAGGCGAAAAAACTACTTCCCCTTGAAAGGCCTTATCGATTCCTGCAATTATTTTCAGCAGGGTTGATTTTCCGGAACCGTTTAAGCCAATAATTCCAATTTTTGCTCCGTAGAAAAAGGAGAGGTAAATATTGTTCAGAACTTTTTTGTGGGGAGGAAAGGTTTTGCTGACACCCACCATTGAAAAAATTATCTTTTCGTCGGACATATGTTTTTTTCTGATTTTTGATTATAAAAAACACCGCTGATACCTTTTCGTGAAGGATTCAACGGTGTTGAAGTTAATTAACTGTAATACTATTTGCTAAGTTTTTTTAGGTCTTTTGCTAGTATGCCGTCCCCGTTTTTTTCTGTAATCATATGGTAGTCAAAATAATAGAACTGATCATCGCCAGCTCCTATTATCACTTTATAGCAACGAGCTTGCAGACGGGTTCCTTCTGGTCCAACCTTGTGTAGGAATAATATTTTATCATTTTTCTCTGCAATTGCTTTCTCAATATCCTCCTTTGTAACAATCTTTACAGGGTGCTTGTAGTTTTTGCGTAAGTCGCTCATGCTGCGGGTTCCCTTGTCAATATCATTTTCAAGCAACCATAGCTCCTTGGTTTTGGCATCCTTCGTATTCTTGTTGTAGTAGTCGAAAAGGTTACCCTTTTTTATAAGTTCTGGGTTTTGGTCTAGCATTTTGATGTGATTCTGAGCGAATCGAATCAAACTTTCGAGTTTGTAGGCGTAGCTGTCCTCTGGAACGCTAGAGTAGCTTAGGGGAATAGAACATATATCGGGCAAATCGGTGTGCCGTTTTACTGCAGCACCCAGCACAACGCTTAGAAAATTATAGGTTGCTTCGAGTTTATCCTTACTAAATTTTACCTGTAGTTTTACCAGGAATGATTTCGAAATATCGGTTCTCATTTCCTCAAACTGTGTAGCAGTAATAAACTCGTAGGGAGTAATTGTCCATGAACCTTCCACAGCCTTTTTAATTTTAAAGTTGTACTCCGACATGGGGTTGTCTTCTAGCACAATGTAGGTTGTGGTTTCAAGGAATGTTTTAATGTCCTCGTGGCGTGCAACATACCTGTCGGCAAATGAAGCAATGCTAATTCCCATTATGCAAAAAAATAGAGCTAGTTTCCTCATGATATAGTTTTTTTAGTTTGTGTTTTCCTTATGCAAATTTAAGGGATTTCGTTGATTGAACAGATTTAAGTACTCAATTTTTCTTCTTTTTTGTTTACGTCTTGATAGTGAGGAGTATTTGTTGGTTAACTCAGTGTCGGTATCGAAAAGTTTTTCGAGTTCAATGGGGTCAAATCGGTGCAGCTTACCAGTTCTCATGTCAATAATTACTTCAATGTTTTCATAGGTTTGGAAGTAGTTGTCTTCATTATTTTTCGTTTCATCAATGGATTCAACCATGCTGCGGTACCGAGCTTCAGGAACCTTCTCTGGGATTAGTGAAAGTGTGTTGATTGCTGGTAACAAGTAAAATTTATTTCCAACATTTATGTAAACAGAACAATGATAGCAGTAACCCCAAATGGTTGAGGTTTTAATTTTTTTGTAGTTGGCTATCGAATCGATTGAGTACACATTTCTATGCGATAAGTATGAAATTATTGTATTGTGGTTCTCTGGGTTGCCTTCAGTGGCTATACTCGTAAAAGGGAGGGGGGTGTTGCTTTTAAACTGACTGTATTCCAGATAAATACCTTCGTTAAGTCTGCAGTTTATTTTTGTAATAATCTCAGCCGGGAGACTTTGTCCTGAACAAATAAGTTGGTTACAAAAAAGTATGATAAAAAAACTAAATCTTTGTATCATTATTTTGGAGTGTTTATATATTGGAAAGCAAACCATGTACCACAAAAAATTATGCGAATTAATAAAGTAACCTTTTCGAAATAAATATACAATAATTCAACATATACAGTTAAATTTGCATTCCAAAATAAAAAATTATGGGATTACAATGTGGAATTGTTGGGATTACCAACACAGGAAAAACTACAATTTTCAATTGCATGTCGGCTACCAAAGCGCAAACCGGGAATTTTGCGTTTAGCTCAAATAAATCAAATATTAGCATTATTAACGTTCCCGATGCACGCCTTTACGAATTGGAAAAATTCCAACCAACAGATCGAATAGTTCATACAACAGTTGAAGTTGTTGATATTCCGGGTTTGGCAAAGGGTTCCAGCAAGGGAGAGGGTGTTGGGAACAAGTTTTTGGCCGATATTCGCAACTGTGACGCCCTGATTCATGTGCTTCGGTGTTTCGACGATCCGAACCTTCCTCACGTTGACGGATCCGTGGATCCGGTTCGAGATATTGAGAATGTGAACTTTGAGCTGCAGGTGAAGGATTTAGAGTCGGTTGAGAAAAAGATTCAGCGGCTCGAAAAGGTCGCCAAATCGGGTGATAAGGATGCCAGGCATGGCATTGAGGTGCTCCATGTCTATAAGAACCACCTTGAGTCGTTTCAAAATGCCAGTTCCGCTCCAGTTGCTGAGGATGATAGGAAATATATCGATGATTTGTTTCTGCTTTCAACGAAACCAACTATTTACGTTTGTAATGTCGATGAGTCTTCTGCTATTGAGGGTAATGAATATGTTCAAAACGTTAAGCACTACCTCAAGGAAAGTAATTCAGAAATATTGATAATTGCGGGGAAACTTGAGGCAGAGATTTCTGAGCTGGAGAGCGAGGAGGATCGCCTGGAGTTTTTGAACGAAGTTGGCTTAACTGAACCTGGTGTTAATAAACTTATTAGAGCGGCTTACTCACTACTAAACCTAGAAACTTTTTTTACTGTTGGCCCGAAGGAAATTAGAGCTTGGACAATAAAAAAAGGCATGACAGCCCCTCAGGCCGCTGGGGTAATTCACAGCGATTTAGAGCGTGGTTTTATCCGGGCTGAGGTGATGAAGTACACCGATTTTGTTTCGCTTGGCTCCGAGCAGGCCTGCAAGGAGAAAGGGAAGTTGAGTGTTGAAGGGAAAGGTTACATTGTTGATGATGGCGATATTTTGCACATTCGTTTCAACGTGTAATAATAAATACAAATAATCGCTATTTCAGTAGAATTGAAGGCGGAAGACGGGAGGCTGAAGTGATTCCTTATTACTTCGGCCTCCCGTCTTCAAACTTCGGTCTCCCTATAAATCTTTCGCCTCAAGGATTAATTTTAGCGATTCCTTTTTACCCAGCTGCTTATCAATTATTGAGTGCATTAGGTAAATTAGCGGAGTTAGGACAATGGCAAGGAAAATCTTGTAGAGATATTGAATTAGCCCAACCGCAAAAACCTGTGTGAGAGACCAGTTCCCGAGTAGGTAGAATGCAATAAAAAGGATAAGAAAACTATCAACTAGCTGCGATACAACCGTTGAACCCGTTGCTCTTAGCCATAGGAACTTGTGTTGCGTTAAAACTCTTAGGAAGTGGAACGTGTAGGCATCCACCAGCTGCCCTACAAGGAATGCTGTTATCGATCCAATAATTATCCCTAGCCCCTGTCGGAAAATTGAGGAGTATGCAAAATCAATGTTCATTGGACTCCCCGAGGAATCGAAAGCGTTGTTCTGAAGCCAGAAATCGGCGGGAGGAGCCTCTGTTGCAATGTATATCACGAAGAATGAGTAGGCAATCATTCCGGCTCCAATGTAGCTTATGCGTTTTACTCCGCTTCGGCCAAAATACTCGTTAATAACATCAGAAAGAATAAAAACAATGGGCCAAATAAGTACCCCAACACTCATTTCAAGGTTTAGCGTTGAGTTACCAATAAAAGGAAGGTTTAAGGGAGGGATATTTAAAATCTTTTCAACTGACAAAATTTTCGACCCAATTACTTCGGCAATCAATGCGTTTGTGAGAAAGAGGGTTGAAAGTATTATGAATAGCTTGTGTTTTTTTGGAATATTTTCGTGGGCGTGTTCCATTAACGTTTAGTTAACCAATGGTAAATCAAAGGTATAAAAATATTTGTTGAATGCAAGTTCTTTAAACCCCAAAAAAGATGACTTACAATTTGTAATTCTCTTAATCCTTTTGCTTTTTTGCAGGTCTAAATGTACTTAGTTCAATACTTTGTTAAATTATTATTAAGTTAACTATGAGGATAATATATCTATTTCTTTCTGTTTCTTTACTACTTTCAAAGGCAGCAACTTTACCTGCTCAGGAGTACTACATTAAGTTGGTTGAAAATAATAAAGAAAAAATAAATTCTGTTATAACATCAACGGTTTCAATTGATAAAGTTGGTAATGGGTTTGTTTATGCATATGCAAATAAGCAGGAGTTGGAGAAGATTAAAATGGCCGGTTATAATCCCGAGATTCTTCCTCACCCTTCAGCACAAGCAAAGGTTCTGAACATGGCTAATACCCTTGAGGAGATGGCCAACTGGGATCGATACCCAACATATCCCGTTTACCGTGAGATGATGAAGAAGTTTCAGTCCGACTTCCCCGAGTTATGTAAACTCGATAGTATAGGTACAACCGTTCAGGGGAGGAAACTTTACGTTGTTAAAATTAGCGATAACGTAACGGATGATGAATTGGAGCCAGAACTATTCTACACAAGCACCATGCATGGCGACGAAACCACAGGCTACGTTTTAATGCTTCGTTTAATCGATTATTTTCTTAGCAACTACGAAACCGATGAAAGAGTCCAGAATTTAGTTAACAATGCAGCAATATTTATCAATCCAAACGCCAATCCCGATGGTACCTATGCGTACGGCAATAGCACGGTTAATGGTTCTAAACGCTACAATGCCAATGGGTATGATATAAATAGGAATTTTCCCGATCCACGCGAAGGAAGCAATCCAACTGGACCCCACCAGCCCGAAACCACTGCAATGATCGATTATGCTTCATCCCGGCACTTTGTGCTTTCGGCAAATTTTCACGGTGGCATTGAGCTGGCCAACTTCCCTTGGGACACCTGGACCAGCTACCAGAATAAGCATGCCGATCATAATTGGTTTAACACAATTTCAAGACAATACGCAACTTTGGCTCAAGAAAATAGCCCATCGGGCTACTTCACCGGTGAAAATAATGGAGTAACCCATGGTGGCGACTGGTACGTGGTTGCCGGAGGCCGACAGGATTACATGAACTACTGGCACAACTGCCGCGAGGTTACCTTTGAAATTTCTGATACAAAACTGCTTTCAACCGATTTGCTGGATGCATACTGGAATTATAACAAGGAATCGCTGCTCACCTACCTTGAACTTATATTTAAGGGGTTTCAGGGAACTGTTACAAACTCTAATGGAGAACCCTTAGATGCTGTGATAACCGTTGAGGAGCATGATAAAGATAATTCGTTCGTTGTTACAAACCCACTACACGGTAACTACTATAGAATGATTGAACCTGGAACATGGCAGGTTACCTATTCAGCCGATGGCTACGTTGACCAAACACATTCCATCACAATTGATGATTACGAATCGGTGGTTACCAAGGATATTGTTTTGTACACTTCCACAGGTATCTCACAGAACCAGCTGAAAGAGCCTGAGGTGAAAACATTCCCTAATCCATTCAATGAGCAGCTTACAATTACAGTAAGCGTTGCAGAACCAACTACGCTTGACATAGAGGTTTATAACCTTGCCGGACAAAAGGTTGTTACCCTTGCATCGTGTTTCAGGGTTGAAAGCCAGCACTCATTCTCTTGGGATGTTGCAAAAAAATCATTTTCTTCAGGTGTTTATCTCATAAGGGTAACAACGAACGAAGCAACCCTGACAAAAAAGGTAAGTTTGCTATAGAGTTGGAGGTTTTAGAAATTCTTTTTATAATTTTGCGTGGGGAGTTTAGCTGTTCCCCTTAGTTTTTACCTATTCAAATATAAACCTTCTATGAAGTTTCTTTTCAATGTATTGATAATTCTGATTGTATTACCCCTCATTTCATACTCTCAAATGGTGATTCCACCTGAACAACCCAAATTAATTGTTCAAATTGTGGTAAGCCAGTTCCGGTACGATTACCTTCAGCGATACGCTGAGAAAATGAGCGATAATGGCTTCAAACATTTAACTACCGAAGGAGCATTTTGTAAGAACTCTAGATATAACTACCTGCTTACGCAAACGGCACCAGGAATTGCCACCATTGCCACCGGAACAACTCCGAGTGTGCATGGAATCGTTTCGAATAAGTGGTTCTCACGTTATGACAATAAAGAGGTTGATGCGGTTGCCGATGAGAAATGTGAAACCATTGGAGGAAGTTTTTTTAGTGGCAAATTCTCCCCAAAAAATCTTATTACCAGCACGTATGGTGATGAGATACGTTTGGTGAATCCACGTTCGAAGGTAATTGGGATTGCCCTTGAACCCGCTTCAGCAATACTTTCGTGCGGGCATAATGCAAATGGGGTTTTTTGGATGGATAACGAGCGTGGGAAATGGGTAAGCTCAAGCTACTACCTCGATTCTATCCCTTCGTGGGTCGATACTTTTAACGCTAAAGGGTTGGCCGATTTGTATATCCAGAGAGAATGGCAGCTGCTAAACGACATTTCAAAATACGATGAGGCTGATACCTCAGTAATTAAGGAGCCTGCTGCAAAAAAAAGAATTGGTGAAAAACTTAAGCGGATGCTAGTGGGACTTGTTCAGCCCAAGAGTTCTGTTAAGAATTACTCTTTACTCCACGAGAATCCTTTCGGTAATATCTATACTAAGGACTTTGCCATTGCAGCCATAATTGGCGAGGATTTAGGGAAAGATGAAAACACCGATTTGCTAACCCTAACATTTACACCCTCCAGAAGAATTGGACAGAAGTTTGGCCCCCACTCCATTGAGATGGAGGATGCATTACTTCGCATGGATAAAGAGATTGCTCATTTCATCGAGTTTCTTAACTATGAGGTGGGTAAGCAAAATTACCTCCTGATTTTCACATCCGATCATGGAATTGCATCGAGCCCCGAGCATCTTGAGAAATCGAAAATTCCGGGAGGATACTTTGATCCTCGGCAAGCAATGGCGCTACTTAGCAGCTACATGAATGTGGTTTATGGGGTTAGTACCTGGGTTAGTGGCTACCACGAAAAACAAATATTTCTCAATCGAAGGCTTATTGAGGATTCTAACCTGAGCTTGAGCGAAGTTCAAAATCGTGTTGCTGAATTCATGCTACAGTTCACCGGAGTAGCCAACGCTGCAACAGGTAATGCATTACAAATGGGTAGCTTTACCAACGGAGTATTCGAGAAACTTCAGAACAGCTATAATCAGCGTCGCTCCGGCGATGTGATTATTAACCTTGAACCGGGTTGGGTTGAGAAGAATGGACATGCAACTTCATCAAATTCCCCTTATACTTACGATACTCATGTCCCCCTTATTTTTTACGGTTGGAAAATGAAGCGTGAACAAATTCTTACACCTGTAAACATGTCAGATATTGCGCCAACCATTTCAACCCTAATCGGCATAGGATGGCCAAATGGTGCAACAGGAAAACCAATTCGTGAAATAATTGACTAAACAATTACCTGTTAGGTTTTTATCCTGAGAAGTGGTTTTTTCCCGCTGGAGGTATATTTCTCGCTTTAGTTTGCTATATTTGAGAGTTTACATAATTCCTCAAAAAAATGCAGGAAGCTAATAGTTTGCAAAACCAGAACTTCGTTGATTTTACGGAAACTGCTTTCGATAAGCTCATGCAGAAACGCATTTACCGGGTTCTACTTATTTGTAGTCACTACGATGCCTTCATGCTTGAAGAGGATGGCAGAATTGATGAGCAGATTTTTAACGAGTATGCTTCGCTTAACCTTCGATACCCGCCCAGTATAATACAGGTTCACTCAGCACGTGAAGCTTTAAAAGTTATTCAGGATGAACATATCGATTTAATAATCTCTATGCTCAACATCGGCGATGTTGACACTTTTGAGCTTGCCAAGCTCATAAAAAAGCGAATGCCTAGCACCCCGCTGGTAGTTCTTACCCATTTCTCAAAGGAAGTTTCGGCGAGGCTTGAGGTAGAGGATCTTTCTGGTATCGATTATATTTTCAGCTGGCTGGGCAACGCCGACCTGTTGTTGGCAATTATTAAGCTAATTGAGGATAGAATGAACGCTGACCACGACATCCTGCATGTTGGCGTTCAGTGTATTATTTTGGTGGAGGATTCAGTTAGGTACTACTCTTCGTTACTGCCCAATCTATATAAGATAATCATGCGTCAGGCTCGTAGCTTCATGAAAGAGGCGCTTAACGAACACCGACGGGTGATGCGCATGCGCGGCCGACCTAAAATATTACTGGCGAAAAATTATGAGGAAGCCTTGGAGCTATACCATAGGTACAAGCCCAATGTGCTTGGGATGATTTCTGATGTTAGCTTTAAAGTGAACCAAAAGCGAGATCAGGTTGCAAAAGAAGGGGTTAAGCTTTGCAAAGAGGTACGCTCCGACGATCCCAATATTCCATTCCTCCTTCAGAGTTCCGATTTGAGTAATAAGGGCCTCGCACTAGAACTTAACGCTGGTTTTGTAAACAAGTATTCAAAGGTTTACCTAATTGAATTACAGGATTATATTATTGCCCACTTCGGTTTTGGTGATTTCGTTTTTATCGACCCAAAAAATGGCTTAGAAATTTGCAGAGCACAGGATTTACCCTCCCTTCAAAAACTTATCCTTTCAGTTCCTGATGAATCGCTCGAATTTCATTCACACCGAAACGATTTGTCGAAGTGGCTAAACGCTAGGGCTATATTTGCCATAGCTCAACTTTTTAAGCCCCTCTCGTTAAACGATTTTAACTCCCTTGGCGATGCACGCCAATTTATTCATCATGCTATTTCTGCATACAGGTTAAGTAGGCATCGGGGGGTTATTGTTTCATTTGAGAAGAAGCAGTTCGACGAGTATAAGTTCTTTTCACGTATCGGTAATGGTTCAATTGGAGGGAAAGCACGTGGGCTTGCTTTTACCAACACATTAATTAAGGATAATCATTTTCATAATCGATTTCCTGGTGTTATTGTTGCAATTCCACGAACCGTTGTTATTAGCACAGAATTTTTCGATGAGTTTATCGAAACAAATAACTTGTTCAAGATCGGAGTTTCAGATATTGCCGATGAGAAAATTCTTAATCATTTTATCAATGCGAAACTACCTGATAGGCTGTTATCCGATATTGAAGGTATGATTTCGGTAATGAAAACTCCTATTGCTATTCGCTCATCAAGTAAGTTGGAAGATTCACATTACCAGCCGTTTGCTGGAATTTACTCAACCTATATGGTTCCACATACCGAGGATTCGAAGTTGAAGCTACATATGATTGCTCAGGCAATAAAAAGCGTTTACGCTTCGGTTTTTTTCAGGGCCAGCAAAGCATATATGACTGCAACAAGCAACGTGATTGACGAGGAGAAGATGGGAATATTGCTTCAAGAAGTGTGTGGTAGTCAGAAAGGTGGTGTTTTTTTCCCAACCCTGTCGGGGGTTGCCCGTTCAATAAATTTTTATCCAATTGGTTCGGAACGACCCGAGGATGGAATCGCATCCATAGGGTTTGGATTGGGGAAATTGATAGTGGACGGAGGTATTTCGCTGAGGTTCTCACCCAAATTCCCAAAGAAAGTTCTACAAATTTCGCAACCCGAGCTGGCACTGCGCCAAACACAGCGGTCATTCTATGCACTTGATATGAACCCCCAAAGCTTTACTCCTTCAATTGATGATGGTGTAAATATCCGTAGGATTGAGATTGCGGAAGCCGAAAGTTTTCCCGATTTCAAACACATTGCCTCAACGTATGATTACCACAACCAAACATTGCGCGACGGTTTCCTCGAGGGAGGGAAAAAGTTAGTAACTTTTGCCAGCATCCTGAAGCATGGGCAATTCCCGTTAGCTCAAATTCTTGACGAACTTCTAACTATCGGGCAGAAGGAGATGGGATGCCCGGTTGAAATAGAATTTGCTGTTAATTTAGTCCCAGAACGTGAAACGCCAAAGGTTTTTAACTTTCTTCAAATTCGTCCCATTGTGGAATCGGAACAATCCGATGATTTTCCCTGGAATCAGGTTGAGATGTCTGATACACTTATTTACTCATTATCAGCCTTAGGACACGGTCGAATTGATAACATCAGGGATTTTGTGTACGTTATTCCCAGCAAATTTGATCCCTCTAAAACTCAAATTATTGCGGAGGAAGTGGAGAGTATTAACAGGAAGTATATGGAGCTCCAACGAAACTACATTCTAGTTGGACCAGGTCGTTGGGGTAGTAGCGATCCGTGGTTAGGAATTCCAATAAAATGGTCGCAGATTTCTGAGGCCAGGGTAATTGTTGAATCCGGCTTGGAGAACTTTAGGGTCGATCCTAGTCAGGGAACCCATTTCTTCCAAAATTTAACATCGTTTAGGGTTGGTTACCTTACCGTGAACCCTTTTATGGGCGATGGTTTATTTGATGCCGATTTTTTGGGAGGAATTAAAACCTGGCATGAAACCGAATACATTAGATGCGTTCGATTTAATGACCCGCTCCTTATCCATATCGATGGGAAAAATAACAAGGGCGTAGTTTTTAAGCCCGGGATGGGAACCAACCTGCTTTCATACTCTGAAATCGATTGAAAAAAGAGAATGAAACCTGTTTAATATCATATTTTTATCCCTCGGTTTTCCTTTGTAAATTCGTTTTTTAAGTTCAACTTTACAGCAGTTTATTCAAGGGGGTTTTCCCTAAATTATTTATACATTTACCTTGTTATCAACACTTTAAAAAAGTTTTCAGACATGGATGTAAAAAAAATGATGGCCGAGCTTGAGATGAAGCACCCTGGTGAAAAGGAGTACTTACAAGCTGTTCATGAAGTTCTTGAGTCAATCGAGGAGATCTACAATCAGAATCCTCAGTTTGAATCAGCGGGTATTATTGAGAGAATCGTTGAGCCCGACAGGATTCTTACCTTTAAGGTGCCTTGGGTTGACGATGAAGGAAAAGTTCACGTTAACTTAGGTTACCGCGTTCAGTACAACAACGCAATTGGACCATACAAAGGCGGACTTCGTTTCCACCCAAGCGTAAACCTTTCAATCCTAAAATTCTTAGGTTTCGAGCAAATTTTCAAGAATAGCCTAACTACACTTCCTATGGGCGGTGGTAAGGGTGGTTCCGATTTCAACCCAAAAGGTCGCAGCGACAACGAAATTATGCGTTTCTGCCAGTCGTTTATGCTTGAACTCTGGAAGATTATTGGACCAGAAACTGATGTTCCTGCTGGTGATATTGGTGTTGGTGGACGCGAAATAGGTTTCCTTTACGGAATGTACAAGAAACTTGCTAGCGAGCACACTGGCGTTCTTACCGGAAAAGGTCGCAACTGGGGTGGATCACTCATTCGTCCTGAAGCTACTGGTTTTGGTAACGTTTACTTTGCTCAGGAAATGTTAAAAACTAAGGGAACTGATTTTAAAGGTAAAATCGTTGCTATTTCTGGTTTTGGTAACGTAGCTTGGGGTGCTGCCCAGAAAGTTACTGAACTTGGCGGAAAAGTTGTTACTCTATCGGGTCCCGATGGTTACGTTCACGATCCTGCTGGATTGAACGCTGAGAAAATTAATTATATGCTTGAACTTCGTGCTTCTAACAACGACGTTGTTGAACCTTACGCTAAGAAATTTGCTGGTTCTACTTTCCACGCTGGGAAACGTCCTTGGGAAGTTAAGTGCGATGTTGCTCTACCTTGCGCAACCCAGAACGAACTTGACGGAAAAGATGCTGAAATGCTTGTTAAGAATGGTTGTATCTGCGTTGGTGAAGGTGCTAACATGCCTTCAACTCCAGAAGCTATCGCTACTTTCCACAAGAATAAAATATTATTCTCTCCTGGAAAAGCTTCTAACGCTGGTGGTGTTGCCACTTCAGGTCTTGAGATGACCCAAAACAGCATGAAGCTAAACTGGACCAGCGAAGAGGTTGATGCTAAACTTCACCAGATTATGGTAAGCATTCATGAGGCATGCGTTAAGTATGGTAAAGATGCTAGTGGTTATGTTGACTACGTTAAAGGAGCCAACATTGCTGGTTTCATGAAGGTTGCCAACGCAATGCTTGACCAAGGAATTATTTAATTAGTATAGTTGTTTAATAAAAAAGGCGCAGTTTTTTGCGCCTTTTTTATTGGGTGATTTTTACAAAAAAAAAGTGAATGCGGAAATTATTAACTATGGCTTAGTTTAATTCCAAAATTGTTTTTTTAGCAGGTAGAACTTTCTATTTCAACCTATCATCGCTTACTTCAATTCTGATTTGATGAATAAGCATCCTGTCATTCTCTGATTTAAGGAAAACCGATATGCGGTAATTTTTGGTTGTGGTTACCATTATCCCAATCGCAAAACTCGTAGAACCTTTTGTGCCTTGGTGGTTAAGTTTGAATGAGGTTGGTTTGTTCTTTGCAAAGAAATCCTTTAAAAGCAACTCTGCTTGTGCTTTGCTGTAAACATTCTCTTCTCCCAAAATTTCCATTTCAACCGTTGGGTTGAAAAGGGTTGCCAACTCACCCGCATTACCTTCCTTTAATGTTTGTGAAACTTTTTTAATGGGATCAGGTTGGTCAGTATTCTGGGTAAAAGCTACAGGTATCATCAAAAAAAATACGGAAACAAATGTGGCAAGCACTCTTTTTTTCATACTGTAATTAATAATCATGATTAATCCTTTTTATTTAACAAAATTTAGACCAATATGCATGTCGCCAAGTGGTAATGTAACATGTAAATTTATTCATTAATATCACAAAATGCAAACCATTTTAGGCAAAGTGCCACAATTTAACTTATTTTGTTCCACGTTTATCTATCTGAAAATTAGAAAATATGAGGATTACGCTGCTGGTGGTTGGCAAAACCGATACCGATTACCTGGTGAAAGGAGTTTCGATTTACGAGAAGAGAATTAAAAATTACTTAAACTTTGAGGTTAAGGTTATTCCTGATATTAAAAATACTCGAAACCTTACAACTCAGCAGCAATCAGTGCTCGAGGGCGAGCAAATTTTGTCGAAAATCAGCAAACCTGCCGATACAATTTTACTTGACGAGAAGGGAAATCAACCTACATCCAAGGAATTTGCCGAGCTAATTGAAAAAAAAATGATCTCGGGAATTAAAGAGCTGACTTTTGTGGTTGGTGGTCCATACGGTTTTTCGCCGGATGTTCGATCAAAAATCTCCAGATCAATTTCGCTTTCGCGATTAACATTCTCACACCAAATGGTTCGGCTGGTTTTCACTGAGCAGCTTTACCGTGCAATGACAATTATCAGAGGCGAACCGTACCACCACGAGTAAACAAAAGTGTTGTCAAGATTCTGATTTATTACAATCAATTAGTGTTTTCTTTGTGTCCCTGTCTACCCTGACTGCCGTTAGGCAGGCGACAGGTAGATTTTAGTCTTTGTGGCTCAATCTATACTCCATGAAGTCACAAAGAAACACAAAGTCAGCATTTTAAATTCCTAGTAACGAGCAATTGTTTGTTTTAGCTTGACTTATTCTTCAAATTTTTCAACTGGTTCATCAACTCTAAATACATTTTCTCCTTTGTTAATAGTGGGAGCTACTGTGACTGTAACAATAATTCCATTAATTGGAGAATGATATTCTTCTAAAATATTTCCCCAATAATCAGTGGTATATCCAATATAGGTTCCTTTTGTAACAAACTGACCTTTATTTACAAAAGTATATAAAATGCCATTGTAATTGCTTTGAATAAAATTTTCATTAATCAAATAAACAGGATGCTCATTTGTAAAAATATCTCCTTCGAGCATTCCAACTGTACGTATTACATTCAGTAAACCTTTTTTCGCAAATTCTATTTCTTTTAAATCTACTTTTCCTTGATCGCCCCACTCTAAAGTAATTGATGGAATTCCTGATTGAATAGCAATCAAATCAGTATATGTGGATTGTGGAGAACCATCATAAGCTTTAAATTTATCAGGAATTAAATAATTATTTCCCATTGCTTGAGCTAGCATTCTTGACTTTTTACATAAGTCATCATCAGGGCATCCATAATAAAAGTAAATATAATCGACTAATTCTTCATTAAACTCTCCACCGTGTAAATCAATAAAATAATTACTTTTTTTTATTACCTCATTGGTTAATGTATATGCAATACGTTCAGAAATTGAACCGTCTTTTTTCCCAGGAAAAACCCGATTAAGGTTTTTGTTATCTATTTGACTCAAGTATACGTTTCTATGGCTGAAAGAAGGTATATTGGCAATATGAACAAGAATAACTGTTCCTGATAATTTATTTGGATCAATTTCTTTTAATAATTTTTGCAATGTAATGATTGGTACGTATTCAGTTCCATGAATTCCTGCAAAAAGTGAAAGAACAGGACCAGGCTTTGCTCCATTGATAATTGTTATTGGAATGAATGTTCCTTCATCTATTCCTTTTTCAACAACTAAACTACCTGATACTTTTTCACCACTTTTTGCTTCAATTGAACCAATAGTGAAAGTTTGATTTGTTTGGGCATTAAGAAAATTTGAAAAAAAACTTAAAAGAAATAGAATTTGTAGAACTCTCTTGACCCTTGAGACAAGTTTGAAAATTGAAGTTACTAATGATTTCATAGTTTTGCTTTTTATGAATATTAGTACAAGTTACAACTGGAATAAAGTAAAAGTCAAGTAAATAATTCTTTTATTATACAAACAACAACTTGTAACTCCGGGTCTCAATGCATGCATGCATGTGTTTGTTGTGGTTTGAATGGTTTTTGTTATACTTGTTTAATGGTCAATGAGTGGACATGAAATACGACGGCTCTCCAGCACGCTTCAAACCCAAATACCGTTACGCAACACTTTAAGAAAAAACAAAAAACTTTCCTTTTCTGGGCAATAAATCATTAAATTGTAATGTTTTATTGAAAAGTTGGTGGTGTAAATGGCAAGATTACTTCTGATCTTCCTTCTCAATTTTAGTATCAATTCTGGCTCGTCAAATTATGTTTCTCCTCAGGAATACTTTGGTGATTCGTACGACGAGGCGTTAAAATATTGTAGAATTTACCAAAGAGAAATTTCTCGATATTGTTTTCAATTTCAGATCGATCCCAAGGTTGCCAGCTCTGTTATATTCCCCGAACTAATCAGGTACAATCGCTTTCGCGATATGATGGAAACTACAGCGCTTGAGCTGGCCTACGTTTCGATGGGAGCAGATGTGGCCGATTTTTCTATCGGATATTTTCAGATGAAACCTTCATTTATTGAGAAGCTTGAGCGTGAAATTCAGAATTTTCCCGAAATCTTTTCTCAGTTTCCTGAGATTCCAAAATATCCAAATGATTTTTCCGAATCGCAGATTCGAAACGAAAGAATCTCAAGGTTGAAGAAAAATGAGTGGCAGCTAAAGTATTTGGTTTGCTTCGTGAAAATTGCCACAGAAAAGTATTCAGAAGAAATTTTAACGCACCAGAACGAAACGCTTATGATTCTATCATCTGCATACAACGCGGGATTGGAATCAAACTACGAGCATTTAAAATCAATTTCAAATACAAAAACATTTCCTTACGGAAACCGATTTACTGGCCGTTTTTCGTACTTCGATGTTGCAAATTATTACTACACAAACCATTCTAACCAAATATTCCAAAAGCCATGAAAATTAAAACTATCCTTATCTGCAGCTTTGCGTTTGCAATGTTTTTTTTATCAGGTTGTAAGCATAAAGAAACTTGGAAACCTCAACCACCTTTTGCCGGATTGGAGCAAAACGTTTCAACTTTTCAAGTTAGCACCGAATCTGATACGATCATCACGCTGGCAAGCGGTACAAAAATTTCAATTCCAAAAGGAATTTTTGCTTTTGCCGATGGTTCACCCGTATCGGGTGAGGTTGAGTTGCTTTACCGCGAATTTCACGATGGGCTGGATATTTTCCTTGCAGGAATTCCAATGGATTACAGCTCGATGGGCGAGAAGCGAACTATGCAAACTGCCGGAATGTTTGAGATTGATGCTAAAAAGGATGGAAAACCGCTAAAGTTGATTTCCGATAGTAAAATTGATATCGCCTTTGGCTCAAAATATCAAGGAGAAAATTACAGCTTTTTCTATTTAAATCCTGAATCAGGAGGCTGGGAATGGGTTGATATGCCTGAGTATGAGGTTAACGCTGAGAAGGTTGCAGCGCTTGAGAATTTACAAAAGATTTCTCCAAAACTTTACATGGGCGAGGATTTCTTTGTGTTGAATTACAATCGGTTTTTGGATGTTTATCTCAAGGACGATTGGGAGAAAATTTATAAGCTACGTGAAAGCAAAACGATTAAGAAAAAGTTGGAGGAGTATAAGGTTCGTTTCAACGATTTGTACGCCGATGGTGAACTGGTTTTTGGTAAATCATACTACCATCCGGCCGAAATGCTTTGGAAGGATTTGGATGGAAAGGATTTTCCCCGCTGGCTGAAAAAGTTTGAACCCGAATGGAAAAAAACAGAAAAGGGACGATGGTACATATCAAACTACAATTTCAAATCGCTGGGAAACAATACTTACGAAACATCATATGTTGTTGGTGGCAAAAAATTTACAAAGCGATTGGAGGCTGTAATTCCGCTAAAGAATTTGCTCAAGCTTCCTGCTGCCGAATGGCAAAGTCGTTACGATGAAGCGATGAAGCAGCTGGCCGAGGAGCAGTCAAAAATCGACCTGATGGCCGAATCGTTCCGTTCTTTTTCCGTTAATCGGCTAGGAACCTATAATTTCGATTGTTTGCTTAAGCAGCTGAATGAGTGGTTTGAGATAGTTCCGGAATTTTCATTGAACGGAAATTCTGTTTTGCCCAATCAGGTAATAATTCTTTTGGGCGATAACAGCGGATATATTTCAATTTCAGCCGATAAGCTGAAAACAATGAGAATTAACCCGGCATCAAAACATCGAATAATTGCTTTCCTTCCCGAAAATACGATGGGTGTTTTCCCTGTTAGCAAGCTTGATAGCATTCACATTGCCGATTTGAATCAGAACGAAAAACCTGCAATTAATTTCGATCTTGTTAGCTACCAACCAACTGATGCAGTTGCGTTGAGAGAATTTTTAGGGTTTGATTAGGTTTCTGGATTGAATATTCTGAATGGCTTAATTTTTGTAGTAATCTTGTGCTAAATAAAGTTGAAATCACTAAGTTTGCCTTAGTGTATAACCCTTTTAATTCTTTATAAGCGTGAGTAAGCGGAGTCTTTTAATTTTAATTATTGTATTAGTAGTTGCTTCACTTGCTTCGTTTGTCATACTTAGGTTTGTTCCTGATATTGTTACCCAAAAACTTTCAGTTCCTCCACCGCTAACAAAAGCACAATCGGTACTTCTTGAGCGAAGCAAGGTTGGGCTCGATTACATGTCAACCATGATGGAGGAATCGCTGAATGGCGATTTGAATCATTCATTCTCTGAACTCAAAGAAAACTTAGCAAAGGATTTGGATGAGAAGGGTTTGGCAATTTTCCTTTTTCGCGACGGCGAGCTTTTCTTCTGGTCGGAGAATATTGATATTTCTTCGGTAAAGGAGGAATCAGTGAAGCTGATTTTTGTACAAAATACCTGGTGCATTTCTTACTGGTTATCGGGCGAGAATCTCAAAGGTTTGTTGCTGGTAAAGGTAAAGTACGATTATTCGTACCAGAATCAATTTCTAAAAAACAAGTATCATCTATCGCTCTCGTTCCTGAACGATTATAAAATTTCGCCAATTGCTCTTAAAGGAGCATTCCCGTTAACACTTTTGGGAAATAATGCGGTTTTTTATCTGAGTCACATTCCCCGGTATTTTGAGGATGAGTGCGATAGCCTTTCGGCAACAATTACATGGCTGGGATTTGGATTCCTAATTTTTGCAGTGTATGCATTCTTCTGGTTTCCTTTCTTCCGAAAGCATGGAGTTTTCAGCTCCATCTTGTTAATTCTGAGTTTGGGTTCAATAAGATTGGCAACGCTTCACTGGCAACTTTTGCCGCAGGCAAGCTGGCCAATTTTTAGTCCCGAAGTTTTTGCGTACTCTTGGATTTACCCATCACTTGGCGATTTCCTCATAAACTCATTGCTTGTATTTGCATCTGTTTGCTATTTATACCGCAACTTTTCGTTCGGATTCTTTAAGCACAGCAGGCTGTCATCAGTCCTTTCGGTTTTGATACTGGGATTAATAAATTTTTCGCTGATATTTTTTACCGATCATCTTTTCTCAACGCTAATTCTAAACTCAACCATTGTTCTTGAGGCTTACCAAATATTTAACCTCAATATTTTCTCGGGAGTTGGTTACCTTTCCATGTCGTTTTGGTTTGCTTCAGTAATTCTTATTGTTCACGGAAGCATCAACCAGCTAATCAGGTGTAAACGAAAATACTTGATAATTCTCCAATCTTTATCATTTCTAACTGTTCTTGGAATATTTTACATTCTTGGTATTTCCCCATCTTACTATGCCTTAGCGCTTTCAGTTGTATTGATTCTTGTAATGTTGCACTTTGTGAAAAGAGGGAAGGGCCTGGGATCCGGATTTATTATTTCACTGGTTTCCATATTTTCGCTCTATACGGTTCTTCTGGTTTTTGATATTGCTGCCGAAAAGGATCTAAATATTCGAAAAGTAATTGCGCTGAATTTGAGCAATGAGCGCGATCCGATTGCCGAAGTTCAATTCCCTTCAATTGCAAAACGTTTACATGCTGATAGCCAGATAAAACAGTATCTTGAAGATATTTCCGATAATGAGCAAAATCTGTATAATTATCTCTACGAGGATTATATGGGAGGATATTTCAAGAAGTACGATTTTCAGGTAACTGTTTGTCTTTCCACTTCCGATCTATTTATCGAAAAAACAGGTGAAACTACACGCTGCTACGATTTCTTTGAGGAAATGCTGAACGAGTACGGTTTCCGTATTCCCGGTTCAAGTTTTTATCATCTTAGCAACCAGAACGGACGAATCAGCTATTTGGGAATTATTGAGTACGTTCTTTCCGATGGATCGGAAATTTGTATTTACCTTGAACTTGATACGAAAGTTAGCCGCGAACTTTTAGGCTATCCCGAACTTTTACTCGAAGGGAAACTTACCGGTCGCTCAAAAATCGATGCGTTTTCAACTGCAAAATATAATAACGGGCAACTTCTGGCGCGAACCGGTTCGTTCAACTATCCTTTAGTTAATCAGTTCCCAACTGATTCGGTAAGTAAGTTTTCGTACATTAAGGAGAATGGGTTTAACCATCTAATTTATAACAGCGAAGGAAATGTTGTAATTGTTTTAAGTAAGCCAAATGTTAGCCTCTTCAATATTACTGCTTCGTTTGCCTGGGTTTTTCTGTTTTTCTATATCACGCTGCTTGCTTTCGCAAAACTTGGCAGCATGCCAATCAACCTGAGCACAACCATTCCAAGCTTTAAGAACAGAATTCAACGAACCATGGTTCAGGTGCTATTCCTGTCGTTAATACTTGTTGGAATTGTTACCATTACCTACAATGTGAAAAGTTTTCAGCGAAAAAACCACGAGAGTTTGCTGGAGAAGCTTACCTCAGCAAAGCTGGAAATTGAGAACAATCTGATAAATGAGAATTTACTGTACCCTGAGTACAAAGATTACATCACATACTATCTGATTCATCTTTCGAATGTTTTTTACAGCGATATCAACCTTTACGATTCCTACGGAAAGCTTTTAGCATCATCGCGACCGGAAATTTTTGAGCGCAAGCTGCTCGGCAGGATGATGAATCCGCTAGCTTGGAATGAGATGGCTATCAACCATCAGGCACGATTGGTTCATACCGAACGGGTTGGCGATATGAGTTACCTGTCGGCGTACGTTCCGCTACTGAATTCACGAAACGAAACAATAGCATATTTGAATCTTCCGTACTTTACTCGCCAGAGCGAGTTTATTCGCGAGGTTTTTACTGTTGTGGTTGCGCTGGTAAATCTTTATGCATTACTTATTCTTATTACAATATTTTTGGCAATTCTAATCAGCAACCAAATTTCACGCCCACTTGAACTGATTAGAGAAAAAATCAGGAAGATTGATATTACAAAGCACAACGAACCAATTAGCTACGAAGGCGAGGATGAGGTTGGCCGATTAGTTAAGGAGTACAATAGAATGATTATGGAGTTAGCCGAAAGTGCAGAGAAGTTGGCTCACAGCCAACGACAAAGCGCTTGGCGCGAAATGGCAAAACAAATTGCCCACGAAATAAAAAATCCGCTAACTCCCATGAAACTTAGCCTGCAACATTTAGTTAAGGCTAAAAACGAGGGACAACCAAACTGGGAGCAGCTATTCGATAAGTTTGCTGCAACGCTAATCGACCAGATTAACACGCTTAGCAACATTGCAACGGAGTTTTCGAATTTTGCCAAGATGCCAACTGGAAATATCGAGGATGTTGATCTGCGTAAAATCCTGAATGATGCGGTAAATCTATTTTCAAGTTACCCCAATATTGAGCTAACCCAGGAGCCCGATTCGCTTGGCGAAATCTTTGTTAGAGCCGATAAGGAGCAGTTAAGCAGAGTTTTTGTAAATCTTCTGAAAAATTCGGTTCAGGCTATGTCAAGGAGTCAGCAGGGAAAAATTAATATTGTAATTCACGGGAGCAGCGATCAGATAACAGTAATAGTTGAGGATAATGGCTCGGGAATTCCCGAGGAAGTTCAGAGCAAACTGTTTAGTCCAAACTTCACAACAAAATCTGGTGGAATGGGACTTGGCCTCTCCATTTCAAAAGGGATTGTGGTAACTTTGGGCGGAAATATCTGGTTCGACACCGTTCCTCAGCAAGGAACAAAATTCTTTGTTCAGCTGCCTCGAATCTGAAAGAATATCAATTCTGAATTTTATAAAGAAGTTTAAGTTCAATGTTTAAAAGATTTTTCAGCTGGTTTTCAAAACCTTTCCCATTCTTTGAAACTTTACGTGAAAAGTTGACCTTGCCAGTTTACGTTGGACTTTCCGTAGCGGTAATTCTAATTCTCTTTAACCCATCGCAAAATTTTGAAAATCTGGATTTACAGATATTTAAAGTAATATCATATGCGTTAATTGCATTCGGGGTTTCGGCAACATTCAACATTTTTCTACCGCTGCTTTTCAAAACTTTTTTTGAAATTGACCGATGGAATGTTTGGAAAATCATTCTTTTCACTGTTTTGAAAATCATGACAATCGGAGTTGCCAACGCATCCTTCGCTTACTATTTCGATAATCTCTCAGCGAATATCAATTTTCTTAACTTTTTTTGGAATGTTCTGGTTCATACATTCATCATTGCGGTTGTTCCGGTTGTAATTCTCGTTTTCTGGCTCGAGAAGTTTTTCTATAAAAAACACTTTCGGATAGCAAATGCTACCAGTGAGAAGATTAGAAGTTTAGAATCAAAAATTCCTGAAAACAATTTCTTCGAATTTGATAATTTTCGAATAGCGCTGGATGCATTGTACTACATAAAATCTGAGGGGAATTACAGCACATTCTTCTACATGAGCGAAGGGGAAGTTCGTAAAAAAATGATTCGGATTTCGCTAAAAGATGTTGAGGATAAATTTGATTCGCAGAATCAATTTGTCCGTTGCCATAAATCGTACATCGTAAATTTGGAGAAAATTCAAAAAGTTGAAGGGAATGCACGCAGGTACAACTTTCTGCTCGATGAGCAGGGGATGGTAGTTCCCGTGTCGCGGAGTTTCCCCAAAACACTTCTCAGTGAGATAGATTAAACCTTTCCCAATCGTCACAATTTAATCCCATTCATCACTTCAATTTTTAAAGTCGGATTTTATAGCATACTATTGTAGCTGTATTTAATTCGACTTAAATCATGAGCGATTCTGCAAAGCATTACCTTGCATTTTTTGGGTTTCCCGTTGCAATTATCCTGCTGGGAAATTTAGTAATAAAGTTATTCTACCCAATTTTTCGGGAGTATGCATTTATTCCAACAGTAATTTTTTACTGGATTTTAACCTTCGGAATTGTTTACTTCGACAGCAAAAGTAGGAATATTGGAATTGCCAGCTATATCAAGAATACAAAGTTTAAATTTTACCTTATTCTTCTGAGTTTAATTGTAGGTTGCCTTCCGTTGCCACTTTTTATTTTAAATATTAAAAGTCTGAATACTCCATTTCTGATTTCAACATGGATTATTGTTGCGCTTGTAAATCCATTTTTCGAGGAGATTTTTTGGAGAGGCTACATGATTGGCCATGGTGCGAAAATGCCATTCTACATTAAATCGTTCTACTCTTCGCTACTTTTCACGCTTTCGCACTTTTTTATTTGGGGCGTTGTTTCCGAAGCCATGAAAACAAAAGAGTTGATTATTTCAGTTTTCATTATGGGATTTGCTTGGTCGTTTATCTACCAAAAAAGCAAAAGCATCGTTTTACCGTATTTTTCGCACATGCTGGTTGATATTTTCAACCTGTCGGTTTTAGCGTTTATGAACCTGATTCCCATTGCAGTAATGCATTAATAAAGTTTTCTGATGAAAAAAATCTTTGCACTAAACACAATTTCAAGAATTGCTTTCTTGCTCATAACTCCAGTGTTCTTTCAGTTTTTTGCAATTGGTTTTGTTTGGCATTCAATTTACTGGGGCGTAATTACTTCCGTTGTAATAATCTGGATGGTTTTTATTCTTCTTTCGCCAATATTTGGCCGAATTGGTTGCGGTTGGTTCTGCTTTATGGGAACAACCATGGATTTTTCCGGTAAACATTCGATTATTAAAATGAAATGGCGAAAACCAAAGTTTTGGGTTCGATTGCTAATTCTGATTCCTTTTTTTGCATCCGCAATTACATTCTACATTTTCAATAAGCAGCGTGGAATTACCCACGATTTTGAGATTATTCCGGATTTCCTGAAACTTGATTTCAGCATGCATTACAAGATTGTTTGGATGGTTGATATTTTTTCTGCAATCGTACTTGGGTTACTTCTCGAAAGAAGATGGGCTTGCCGAAATCTCTGCTTTATGGGCGCACTTTGCGCTGCTGGCGCAAGTTACTCACGACTTGTTCCTGTGGTTGATGAAAGCAAATGTACTCTGTGCGGAAAGTGCGAGAAGGATTGTTTGGTCAGGATTCCCATTATCGACTATATAAAAAATGGCGAAGGATTAATCACCAACTCGGAATGTATTCTTTGTGGCAAGTGTATAGATGTTTGTAAGTTAGATGCAATAAAATTCAAATTCGTTTGGAACAGAAGAAAGTACAGGGGAAAAGTTAAAAGTATTCCATTGAAATAATTTGATTTTCAAAGGTTATCTATCCATAAAATAATTCAAGTAAAAATTCCTTCCTGAAAAAATAGCTAAGCATTTTTCTAAAATTCTTTTTAAATCTTTTGTTAAGTTGATGTGAACCTTTGCTATATTTAGCAACGAAAAGGTGTATATTTGACAAAAATTCACATCAATTTTTAAAACAATTTCTGAACTGCAAAATTAAATTCAGAAGGGTATTATTTTTTATCATGCTCGAAGTAATTATATACATAGTTATCGGTGTAACATTTGGTGGATTAGTTGTTTGGCTTTATGCACGAGCAAAACGGAACGAAGTTTCGCTGGATTCTTCATCGTCGAATCAACAGGTTGTGATCGATCTTGAATCGAATTTAAGAATCGCAAACGACAGGTTGCAACGTGCCGAAATCGAACAGCAAAAATTACACGAGGAGTTATCTCAGCTTGCCAAGCTGAAGGAGCAGCTAGTAACCGAGCATTCATCGGCACTTACTCGTCTTGACGAAATCCAAAAACAGAATGCAAAATTGCAGCAGGAAAGCAGCGTATTGAAGGAAGAAATTACAAAGAAGATTGACCAATACCAGGAAGTTACACGAAACCTTTCTTCGTTCCAGATTAAATCGCAGAATCAGCAGGAGCAAATCGATTCGTTCACGAAAAGCGTTGAGGAGTACAAAAAGTTGGAAAATCAGCTGCGGAGCGAGCTGGCGCAATCGCGCGAAAAGGTTGTTGAGCTCGACAAGGAGAATAAGTATCAGAAGCAGCTACTGGATGAGCAGAAGGTGAAAATTGATGAGATTGGCCAAAAGTTTGCCAGCGAGTTTAAGCTGCTCGCCGATCAAATTCTTGAGGATAAAAGCAAGCGATTCACCGAGATGAATCAAACAAACCTTGAGCGTTTGCTGAAACCTTTGGGTGAGAATATTTCGGTTTTCCAGAAGAAAGTGGAGGAGGTGTACAGCCTCGAAAGTAAGGAGCGTTTCTCGCTAGGTAAAGAGGTTGAAAAGTTGGTTCAGCTGAACCAGCGAATTAGCGAGGAGGCCAGCAATCTTACCAATGCGTTGAAAGGACAAGTTAAGCAGCAGGGAAACTGGGGCGAGATGATTCTGGAAAGTATTCTCGAAAAATCAGGTTTGGTAAAAGATAGAGAATATTTCGTTCAGGAATCGCTCAAGGATGAAGAGGGAAAAAGATTGCAGCCCGACGTAATCATCGTTTATCCCGATGAGAGGAGAGTTGTAATCGACTCAAAAGTTTCGCTGGTTGCATACGAGCGTTACGCATCGGCAAAAACTCCTGATGAGCAGGAGAAAGCGCTGCAGGAACATCTCCGTTCAATTAAAGCGCATATCGATGCGCTAAGCAGCAAAAGTTACCAGGATTTGGTTGATTCGCTCGATTTTGTGATGATGTTTGTTGCGGTAGAACCGGCATTCATGCTGGCAATGCAGAGCGATCAGGATTTGTGGAGTTATGCCTACACGAAACGGGTTCTGCTAATCAGCCCAACAAATTTGATTGCTGCGTTGAAACTGATTTACGATTTGTGGAAAAGGGAACACCAAAACCGCAACGCGGTTGAAATTGCTGAGCGAGGAGGACAACTTTACGATAAGTTTGTTAGTTTTGTGGAGAACCTTAAGGTAGTTGGCGATAGCCTGGAGAAAAGCCAGAAAAGTTTCAACTCCGCCATGGGGCAGCTAACCGATGGGAGAGGAAACATCATATCGCAGGTTCAGAAGTTGAAGGATTTGGGAGCGAAGGCAAAAAAAACGTTACCTAGTAACCTGTGGGATTCCAACGAAGAGCTACCTGAAAACACTGAAAGTTAGCACTACTTATGGAGAATAAAGCTCTTGTATCGGTTTGTTTGCCAGTATACAATTTCGATGTGACGGAGTTGGTTGAGGATTTGCTCAACCAGGCTCATGTCTACTCAACTCCTATAGAAATCCTGGTGTTCGACGACCATTCAATCTCATACTATAAAAAGCGTAATCAGGAGCTTGCAAAACATAAAGATGTAAGCTACCTTGAGTTTGACCATAATCTGGGGCGTAGCAAGATAAGAAACCGTTTGGCTGATTTTGCCGTAGGAGAATGGCTGTTATTTCTCGACTGCGACATGGTTCCTGGGTCATCCAGCTTCCTTTATAAATACGTTGATGCCATAAGAACCGATGTTAAAGTTTATTGCGGAGGAATTGGGTACGGTGAAAAACCAATAAAATCGGAGTTAATGTTACGTTGGCGGTACGGTATCCTACGCGAGAGCCGTTCAAGTACTGTGCGTCAGCATTTCCCCTACAAATCGTTTCTTAGTGGAAATTTTATGATTTCCAGAGAAGTATACTACCAAATTCGTTTCAACGAGGAAATATCAGGCTATGGTCATGAGGATACGTTGTTTGGTTTGGAACTTAAGAAAAATAAAATTCCAATTCTTCATATCGACAATCCATGCCTTCACTTGGGAATTGAACCTTGTTTTGAGTACTTAATAAAATCGGAGCAAGGCATTGTAAACCTGGTCCGATTGCTTCGGATAGTTCCAGATATGAAGGAAGAACTCGAACGAAACATCCGATTACTGCGGTACTACAAAATTGTAAGATTTATAGGATTAGCATATCCAATGAGGTTGTTTTTCAGAGTTTTCAATCCTTTTATCCGTAGGGTACTCTGCAACGCACACCCTTCTTTACTACTGTTCGACTTGTATAAAGTAGGGCTAATTGCTCAAACCTACCACAACCCGAATCTTTCGTCGAAGAGGTTAAAGGGGAAAATTTAGAAAAAAAACTTCTTTAAGTTCTCAATTGGCAGTTGGCAAACTTGTTGCATTGTTGCTTGTCGAAGTGAGACAGAATAGAATAATCATTCTTTGGCATGCTTAGGATGACACCTCTTTTTGATGCTGCAAACTGCAAACTGAGAACTGGTCACAAATCAATGATCCTGTTTTTCAGTGCGTACTTAACCAACTCAACGGTAGTAGTAAGTTCTAACTTTTGCATGATATGATTTTTGTGTGATTCCACTGTACGAACGCTAATAAAAAGCTTGTCGGCGATTAGTAGGTTTGAGTACCCTTCGGCTACAAGTTTCAGAATTTCTTTTTCACGCGCAGTTAGCTGTTGCTCATAGGTATCGCTATTTTGTTCTGGATTTTTTACCTGTTTTAGGTAGCTTTTTAAAATAATTTCTGAAATTTCTTGACTGAAGTACTCTTTCCCTGCATATACCTGATTGATGCTTTCAATAAGTTCTTCGCGTGTAATATTTTTTGGGAGGTAGCCTCTGGCTCCCGATTTAATGGCGTTAAATATAAATTCCTGGGTTGTATGCATTGAAAGAACAATAACCTTAATTTCAGTAAAGTTATTAACTATTTGTTTTGTAAGTTCAATTCCAGACATGTCAGGCAGCGAAATATCAACGATAACAATGTTGGGATTCACTTTGTCAAGTTTTAAAAGCAATTCTTTTGCAGTATCGGCTTCTCCAACAATTTCTATGTTAGACGCACTCTCAAGGAGAGATTTTATTCCATCCCTTACAATCTGGTGGTCGTCAACAAGGGCTACCTTAATTTTGCTCATTTTCACGTTTTCTTCTTAGGTTATCAAGGGGAAATTCAACTTTTATTTTTACACCTTTTTCGGTTGAAGCGTTGAGTTCAAACTTTCCACTCAGAAGCGATGCTCGTTCTTTCATATTGTAGAGCCCGTTTCCTTCCTCCGATATTTTTGAGGGGTTAAACCCAATCCCGTTATCTTCTATCTGCAGGTACAGCTTGAAAACATCGGAGAAAACAGAAACAACTGCTTTGGTTGCCTTCGAGTGTTTTACAATATTAGTAAGCGCTTCCTGAGCGATTCGGTATGCATAGGTTTTTATAAGTTGATCTAGCGTTTCGGGGAGAACGCCAACCACCAGGGAGATTGAAACCCCAGAATTTGCCTGCACCTCGTTGCACAAATTTCGTAGCACAACAGCCAGGCTAAATTGTGTTAATGCGGCTGGCATTAGGTTGTTGGATATTCTACGGGTTTCCTCTATGGTTTGATTACATAAATGTTTAATCATCTCTATGGTTTTCTGCTCATCCCCCATTTTTTCTAACGGTATGCTTTCGAGCCTAAGCTTCAGTCCTACAAGTGTTTGTCCTAAACCATCGTGTAGTTCCCGCGATAAGCGTTGTCGTTCCTGTTCCTGTCCATCAAACACTGATCGGAATCGATGTAAACGTTCGTTTACTAGTTCGTTTTCAACTGCTTTTCTCTGCGAAATATCTCGAATTACCAAGGCTTCAACTTTTTGCTCGTTGTACTTTATTCGTTTTCGTTGAACTTCAACAGGGATTTTGTTTCTGCTCCGGGTTATTAGCTGGGTTTCAAACGAGTATACTTCGTATGGGTCAGAAAAATGGAGCAAGTGATCATCACTATCAAACAGAATTTCTGGCGATAATTTCATTAACTCCTCTTCGGAAAATCCCGAAAGGCTAATGAGAGCTCGGTTTACAAGTAGTGGTTTGCCTGCGCTGTGAAGCATAATACCATCAACCGTGGCTCGGTAAAAATGGAGTAAACGTTGTTCTCGTTCTTGTAAGTTTCGTGTGATATACCTTAACCTCAGAGTCATCTTGTTAAAAACTTGTGTGAGCAATCCAATCTCATCGCGTTGGTTAATTGGCAGCAGCATGTCGAATTTTCCCTCCCCAATTCTCAGGGCAGCTTCCTTAAGGTTCACTAATGGCGCAGTAATTCTTTTACTAAGAAGGAATACTCCGGCTGTTAAAAAAATGAAAACAAGGATCCCAATTATCAGAATGTTCCTTCTTAATTTATTTACATCTCGAATAGCCTCGCTCCAATCCATTTCTGCTGCAATAATCCATTGCACATTTTTTATTGTAATTGGTTTGTATGAACTTAAAACGCTTACATTTCGGTAATCGTTTATTCGCATGGTACCTTCGTATCCTTGTAAACCCTTTTCAACCGCTTGCGTTTTACAATGAATTTTAAGTGTAGAATTCTCAACAAATCTCGAGGAGGAACGCATCAGGTAGTCTGTTCCAATTAGATATACTTCTCCCGTTTTTCCTAAACCTTTCCCCTCGTTTTTTTCTTTCATTAAGCTATTAATAACCTGCTCAGGAATTTGGAGAAAAACTACTCCACACACAATGCTATCATTACTTATTATTGGGGAGGCTACAAATGTGCTGTTTTCACCGAATATTGATTGGTACTCAAAATCTTTTATTGTGGACTCCTGAGATACAGCAACAGAATTATAAACGTTAAGGAGGTTTACGTTTTCAAGTCTCGATATGAAAACATCATTATTCTTCTTGCTATCATGCGTAATCTTATAGCAATGTATAGTTCCATCGGGGTACCCAATGCTAATGCTGCTGTAGTATCCTGAATTCCATAAAAAAATTCTGAAGGTCTTTGGGAGGGATGATTCTAGCTGCTTGTTATAATTTCTTTCATCCAAATTAAAACCTGCTTCATTGACGATAAGCGTCGAAGCAAATTCTGATTCCCTAATCCGGTTTTCAAAAAAGTCTTCGAGTAACCTGGCTTTTTCTTCTCTAACAGATGTTAATTGACTAAACGTTCTGTTTAATAGTGATTTGCGTGCTATAAAGTAGGAGTATACCCCTACAAACAATAGGCCCATGAAACAGAAAAGTACAGAGTATAAAAACAATCGGGTTTTAATTGAAATGGCTTTCATGGGTTACCCTTTCCTAAGGTGAAAAATTAAAGCAATATAATAAATAATATGCTTTATAACGATATTTTTCTTTCTCTTTACCCGAAGCTTTTTATGCTAACGAAATAACCTTACTTTTGGTGATTAAATTTTTTTATTGTCATGCAAAATATTGTTCCTTTTGAAGTAGTTGAAATCGAGGAGGGGAGTTATCATCCAATTGTGAGGGGGTATATAAACGGGTTCCAGGTAAATCTAATACTCGATACTGGTGCCTCCAGAACGGTAATCGACAACACGTTAGCGGAGAATCTTCCTAAGGTTGAGGTTGAATCGGCAGAGCCATATGCTGCTGGCATAAATGCCCAGCGTTTAATGGTTGAGCAGGTTAAACTTCCATCACTCATTCTTGGGGCAATTGATTTTGGGTCGATGAATGTGTTCAAAACCGATTTGTCTCCCATTTCTGAGCTGTATAGCAACTATGTGAGTTTTTCGATTCACGGTCTTCTTGGTTGCGATTTTTTGGTGCGATACTCGGCGTTAGTGAACTTTCATGAAAATTGCTTGGTATTAAATGTTAGTTAGTTAGGATAATTCAGCTATGATTTAGCTTGTATGTCTATTCTTTTGTGCTGGCATTAATTCGTTACATATAATTTGAATTTATGGCATTTCTGAAAAAAAGTAATATATTTGCCCCACATTTTTAAAAACAAAGTAAAAGTAATCAATCGTTTAACTCAAAGAACCAATGCAAAATAAAGGTGCTATAAGGTTAATAGCAATTGCTCTAACGCTGGTTTGTTTATACCAGCTATCCTTTACCTGGGTTACCAAAAAGGTTGAAAGAGATGCCGTGCAGTACTCGCAGGGCGACCCGAAAAAGGAATTTTATTATTTAGATTCAATTTCAAGCGAAACTGTTTACAATTTCCTGTGGATACGTAAGTACAACTACAAGGAGTGTAAGGAACGCGAACTAAACCTTGGGCTCGACCTTAAAGGTGGAATGGATGTTACCCTTGAGGTTTCTGTTGTTGATATCGTTCGATCAATGTCGAACTACAGTACCGATAGTGCTTTTGTAGCAGCTATCGATATGGCTAAGAAAATGCCTCCCGGCGACGATTTTATAACACGCTTTGCCAATGCTTTTCAACAAATCGCACCAAATGCACGTCTTGCAGCTATCTTCAATACTGTCGAACTTCGTGATAAGGTAAATTTCAACTCTACCAACGAGGAAGTTATTGGTGTTATCCGTGATGAAGCTGAAAATGCAATCGCAAATTCATACAACATTATTCGTAACCGTATCGACCGTTTCGGGGTTGCTCAACCTAACGTTCAACGACTCGAAGGCTCGGGTCGTATTGTTGTGCAGCTACCTGGAGTGAAGGAGCCTGAAAGGGTTCGTAAACTTCTGCAGGGAACCGCAAGCCTAGAGTTTTGGGAAACATACGAGAATAGCCAAGTTTTCCCGTTCCTTGAGCAAGCTAACGCTAAAATTAAAGAAATTAGGGATGCGGAAGAACTTCTTAACAAAGAGGAGCAAGTTGATGTAGCGGTTGAAGAAAAAGTAGAGAAAGAGGCTCAACAAGAACAAGTATCCGAGATTGATACAGCCAAGGCTGGAGAGGAGGAAGAACTTATTGAAATGCTTAAGGATAAGCAGGATACTACCGAGCTAGGAAATACCGATTATGTTAAAAATTACCCTCTTTTTGCCAAGTTAAACCCTTCAACGAACCAGCAGGGGCAGCTAATGCCTGGTCCTATTGTTGGGATGGCTCATTATAGGGATACTGCGCAAATAAACGAATATTTATCGCTTCAACAGGTTAAGTCTCTTTTCCCACGTGACTTAAAATTCTTGTGGGCTATTAAACCAGTAAAATGGGATAAAACCGAGAGCTACTTTGAGCTGGTTGCTATTAAAGTTACCAGCCGTGATGGCAATCCACCTCTTGATGGAGGTGTTATTACCGATGCTCGTGAGGAGTTTGGTCAAAATAATGGCGCTGCTGAAGTATCAATGGTTATGAATGCTGAGGGAGCTAAGGTTTGGGCCAGGTTAACTGCCGATAATATTGGGAAATGCATCGCTATCGTACTCGATGATTATGTTTACTCCTTTCCAAGGGTGAGCCAAGAAATTAGAGGAGGACGGTCTTCCATTTCTGGTGACTTCACCATTAACGAGGCCAAAGACTTAGCAAACGTGCTGAAATCAGGGAAACTACCTGCTCCCGCTAGAATTATCCAGGAAGAACTTGTTGGGCCAACCCTGGGGAAACAAGCTGTTCAATCAGGATTGAACTCCTTTATCTTCAGTTTTATCATTGTTCTAATCTTTATGATTGTCTACTATAGCTTCAGGGGTGGGTTAATTGCCGATTTTGCCCTGCTGGCAAACCTGTTCTTTATTTTTGGTGTGTTATCATCATTCCAAGCTACTTTAACATTACCTGGTATTGCTGGTATTGTTCTTACAATGGGTATGTCGGTTGATGCGAATGTGCTCATATTTGAACGTATTAGGGAAGAGTTACGAGCAGGTAAAGGCCTGAGCCTAGCAATTTCTGACGGTTACAAGAACGCATATTCTGCTATTATCGATGGGAACGTAACTACGCTTCTAACCGGTATTATTCTTTACGTTTTTGGGTCTGGCCCAATTCGTGGATTTGCCACAACCCTTGTGATTGGTATTATCACCTCTCTCTTCAGTGCTCTTTTCCTTACTCGACTCATGATTACTTTCATGCAGGATAGAAAGAAAACACTTTCTTTCTCAACAGCATTGAGCGAAAGAGCTTTTAGAAACTCAAAGTTTAATTTTGTAAAGGCAAGGAAATACTCGTATGTTATTTCATCGGTAATTATTATTATTGCTATAGCATCACTTGCAATAAGAGGATTGAACCCAGGTATCGACTTTGCAGGAGGTCGCACATACGTTGTAAAATTCAATCAGGATGTTGTTACAAGTGATATTAGCGCTGAACTTCGCAATGTTTTTGGGGAATCTCCTGAAGTTAAAACTTTTGGTGATGCTAATCAGGTAAAAATAACAACCAAATTTAAAATTGATGAGGATAGCGAAAACATAGATAACGAGGTTGACTCATTACTACATGTTGGTTTAGTGAAATTTTTACCAGAAAATACCAGTTTGAAAGATTTCAAAGCTGATTTCAAACAGAGTAGTATGAAGGTTGGCCCAACCATTGCCCACGATATTCGTCAGGAAGCTGTAATTGCAGTATTCTTTGCGTTGATAGTGATCTTCCTCTACATTCTTATTCGTTTTAAGAACTGGAGATACGGTACTGGAGCTATTGTTGCATTGTTCCACGATACTTTAATTGTAATTGGTGTATTCTCACTATTCTACAATCGTGTGCCTTTTGGATTAGAGATAGACCAAGCATTTATTGCTGCAATCCTTACTATAATTGGTTACTCAATTAACGATACCGTGATTATTTTCGACCGTATTCGTGAGTATATTGGTTTGTATCCAAAACGCGATCGTCAGTTAACAATCAATAACGCTCTGAACGATACCTTAAGCCGAACATTCTCAACATCGTTTAGTACTCTGGTTGTACTTATCCCAATTTTCTTCCTTGGTGGAGAAGTGATACGTGGATTCATCTTTGGGTTAATCATTGGTATTGTTATTGGTACTTACTCTTCACTCTTCATAGCATCGCCTATCGCATACGATTTAGAGATGAAATCAAGTGCAAAAGTGAAGAAGTAACCATAATTACATCATATTTGAAAATCCTGTAGTATCTTTGCTACAGGATTTTTTTTATATTAATATGATTCTTTTCATAGGAACTACAGAGGTTATCCTTATTTTTTTAGTTGTACTACTCCTTTTTGGATCGAAAAAGATTCCAGAGGTTGCAAGAGCTTTGGGAAAGGGCGTTCGTGAATTTCAGAAAGCTACCGCCGAAATTAAGCGAGAGATCTCAAAGGCTGATTTAGATGCTGACAACTTGAAAGACCCTAAAAAGAATCAAATGTCAAGCAACGACACACCTTCATCCAATCCATCTGAAAATCAGTAAAAAATAGTATCTTTTTTTCCATTTCATCGATAAAATGGAGTATATTTGCAGCCCAATTTTTAATATATAATACCATAACAACTCTGCCATTATGACTAAAACGAAATGGGTAGGGTAAATTAATTCACAATGAGATCGAATGATAAGAAAGATTTCGGAAAGAAACCCGTGAGGAGGAGTAAGTCTGAAGAAAATGAACCCGCCAGGGTTTACCGCCCCAGAACTGCAAAGTTTAACACGAATCGTGTGGGACATTCCAACGAAGAGCCAAATTATGAGGAGAGGGAGGTAAGAAAAAATGTGCGAACCGAGAAGGAAAGTGAAAAGGGATACGATAAGGATACCGGATATTCACGTAAAGGGAGCAAGCGCAGCGACAGAACAAGAAATGATAATCGTAGAAGCAGATTCTCTGGAGACGACCAGCAGGATGAAGGAAGAGTTTCCCGATCGAATGTTCGCAAGAGTTCTGGTAAGCCGAATGTTTTCGAGAACAAGGAAGTGAGGAAGGGATCCAGAAGAGCAGAGGAACGTGACGAACGAAAACCTCGTAGAGGTGATGAACGAGAAAAAACTTATAAAGGCAAAAAAGAATACGGAGAAAACAAGTTCAGTAAGTCTCGTAGCTATAGGAACGATGATTCGTATTCCACCGAAAAAGGGGATGGCAAGTATAGCAAATCGAGATCGACTCGTAAGGTATTATCAACCCGAAAAAAGTCATCGTTTGACAATGATTACTCTGGCTATGAGAAATTTGATAAGCAGGCACCCGTAATTGAAGCTGATCTGAAAACCGATTCCGAAGGTTACATACGCCTAAATAAATACATTGCAAACTCGGGCCTTTGCAGCCGAAGAGAAGCCGATGACTACATTCAGAAGGGTATGATAACCGTGAACGGTGAGGTGGTTGAACAGCTAGGAACCAAAGTGAAGCTTACCGATGAGATTCGGTTTCGGGGTAAAGAACTTGACCCTGAAAAAAAAATTTATATCCTTCTTAATAAACCCAAGGATTACGTTACTACCGTGGAGGATCCCAACGCAAAGAGAACCGTAATGGAGTTAATTGAGGGAGCTTGCGAACAAAGGGTTTACCCTGTTGGACGTCTCGATAGGAATAGCACGGGTCTTCTTCTTCTTACAAATGATGGTGAGCTTACAAAACGGCTTACTCATCCTAGCTTCATGAAAAAGAAGATATATGAGGTTGGGCTTAACCGTTCGCTCGATTCCTCTGATATGAAACAGGTGTTGAGTGGAGTTGATTTAGAGGGTGAAATTGTGAAGGCTGATGCCATTGATTACGTTGATCCTTCAGACCTGTCGGTAATTGGAATCGAAATTCATTCTGGACAGAATCGGGTTGTTCGTCGTATTTTTGAGAACCTTGGTTATTCGGTTCAAAAACTTGATAGGGTTTACTTTGCGGGTTTAACTAAGAGAAATTTACCCAGAGGGAAATGGCGGTTCCTTACTCAAAAAGAGGTTACAATGCTGAAAACTAATAGGTTCTAAATAAAAACGGATCGATATTCGATCCGTTTTTATTTTTTTTTATTCATCCATATTTTTTTCATATTCTTTGAGCTTTTTTTCAGCATCTTTCATTTTCTGTTTTGCTTTTTTTAGATTTGTTTTGCCTTTATCAATTAACTTATTGCCTGTATCGTATTTTTTTACAGAAACCTTGTATCTGGCAGTCCAGTCTTTCATGTCCAACTTGAACTTTGAGTCAATGTTTTTTAGTTCAGCCTTTGCTTGGTTTACCTCTTCTCTATCTCTTGAGCGGAGTTGTTTCTCCCAGGGTTTTCGGTCGTTAAAAATATCTCGGCTTAGCTGCTTCTCTTCCTGAGCAAGAATTTTTAGTTCGCTTTCAGCTAATTCAACCATTTTTTCTCCTTCTTTAATAAGGCTGTCGGCTGAAAATATTAGAGCGTTGGCTGCTTCAACCTTTTGCTGGTACTTCAGTAGTTTCGGGTCATCATCCTGTGCACTAATGTTTAAAGCACATAGAGATAGTGTGATTGAAGCAAAAAGAATGGTAAAGATTTTTTTCATGCAGAACCAATTTTGTATAACAAATTTAAGTTTGAAAAAGGAAAAAAGGCAAGGCTACATTACACCTTGCCTTTAGGGTAATTATCTTCTTACAAAAATAAAGTCTCCTCCTTCATCGCCTGTTCCTTTAATATCGCCGTACTGTGGAACAGTGGGGCTACTATTCATTACAGCGGTTTTAAAGCTGCTGAAGAGTTCTTCGGCGGGAAGGTAGCCCAGGGTATTCTCATCAAGACGTTGAACAAGAAGTTCAAGGAAAACGCTTTTATCAGGAACTTCTGTTAACGCACCGCTCGTCATGGCTTTGCGGCTGGGTTTATCATAAACCTTGTCAACATTATCGGTTGCATCGGCGAATGCTTTTCGGGTTTTAAAAATTCCTCCGCTAAAGCAGGCATCTGCAATAAGAAGCGTATGCTTACTTTTAATTGCAGCCACGTAATCTTTTATCTGGCTATTTGCCATCCAATTGGCAGTACTGCTGGCAGTAGCATCGGAGGGAAGCCAGTAACCCAGTTCTGTTTCAGTATCGAAGTAACCATGGCCAGCGAAGAAAACCAGCAGGTTATCGTTCTTTCCCACTCTGCGGGTAAGCCTGTCAAACTCATCAATTATCTGTGCACGGGTGGCATTTTTGATAAATACCACATTGTTAGGTTCAAACATGTACTTTTCCACTAGCACATTGCGCAGTTTCTCTGCATCTGATACCGGATTTGAGAGGCTTGCTATCCCAGCATCGGGGTAATCGTTTACCCCAACAATGAACGCATAGAATCGAGGTGTTTTTGGAGCATCAAAAATGATATCAAGTTCCTCTGTATCCGATTTAGCCTTTTGGTTTGGCGAATCGATTCGGTAAACTACAAACCTTTTCTCAACGCTGTTCTGTTTTGTATCCATCGAACGGATAACGATATCATTTCTTCCAACTTTTAAAAGGATGGTGGCTTCGAAGGTTCCGTCTGAGTTAAGTTTGGCATCGTTGCCATTAATAACTACCTCGTATATTCCATTCTCATCGCTTGCTGTACCCTTAATGAAGATACTTTTTTCAGAAACCTGGATTCCTTCGCCGCTGGCAATAGAACGCAAACGTTTATCATCTAGCCCGGTTGATGATTGTGCGTAGGGGCGTCCACGAGTAGCTTCGCTACCGATAAGTGTTACACCTTCAGGAGAAAGAATTGTTACCATTGGTGGTTTGCTATCGGTTATTGCAGCAGGCTTTGGTTTTTCAATACTTACCTTAGCAGCTGCGGTTGTTTCAAATGTTTTTGAAACATTAACCGACATTGATCCAGTAGGTTTATCGGATATTGGGAAATCGCGGTATTGTAAACGTCCAATCTCAAGGTCAAGTCCAATATCGTAGGTTAACAGTTCGGCACCAATGTCAAGCCTCATTACGCGGTTCAGATCACTTGGGATTCTATCGAATACGAATGTTGCCTCAACCGTTTCGTTGGTTTTTATTGTACGCGTTGGGGTTGAGTATCGTTGTCCGCCAATAACTTCTCCCAACTTGCCTCGTTGCGCATCGTACTGCTGCTTTTTAAAGTCGGTTATGGTAATCAAACCGTTTATTAACTTCAAGTCACGAGTGGCACCTGTATTCGTGATGCTTAGTACAAGTTCAAGTTGATTGGTGCCGGTTTTATGTAAACTTATCAGTTTGAATTTTACTTTACTAAACTCATCCTCCAGTGCTTGTGTGCTCTTTGAGTTTCCTGACAGTTTGAATACTACATCGCCTTGAAGAGCAGGAAGATCGTTAAGTACATTCCAAATAATAACTTGGTTTTTGCCGCCAAGAACCGATGCTCCAACGTATCCAGAAACTGATTTCATTGGCAAAAACGATCTTCCCCCATCAACTGAATAGGATGGGGATACGTTAAAAGTTTGACCAATTTGTTCGCCAATAATAGAGTACTCAAGGTTCACATTACTGCCCAACTGTTTAACATTTATATCGGTGAATTCCTGCGATTGGACAAACAATGCACTAGTTAAAGTGAACCCTAGTGTAACTGCCAAGTTTTTTACGAATCTTTTCATTTTGAGTATTTTAAGTTTTTGAAATATTTTTAACCAATGAGTTAGTGTTTATTTTTTTGCTAAATATCTTCAATTTCAATGTTAAAGTCAATAGCATCATCACCAAATTCAATGCCATTTAGATATATTCTGGCATTTTTTATTGCAATTTCTCTTGTAAGGTTCGTTATTTCTGGGTTATACTGTTGCCCAACCGATTTTATTTTCACAGAATTATTCTCAATATTTTGCATTAGTTGTTTCATTAAGCTTCGAGTGAGTTCCCCCCAAAGCCCCCTGTAGTATGTATATGGTTCACTGTTTTCAGGAAGATTAGGATTTGTGTATTTATAGAAGTAACTTGGAAACTCCATGTTTTTACCTAGAAAGGATGATTCGGAATAGTAGTTGTTGTCCTTTGATACGTATTTGAATTTTGCGGTTTGTGGTTCCTGACTCATGGGTTTAATTCCTGAGATAAGCTCATAATCAGCTTGTGGCTCAAAGGCCTCTTCTACTTGTAGCTCAATGTACAAAACAGTACCTTCAGATGAAATTTGGAGGGGCTTCTTTTCTTTTAATAATTTTGTTTCAGGTGATGTGTACTTAATCAAAACTATTGCTTCGTTATACCTTGTAAAATGTTGATCCAAAACGACAAAATTATCATCGCTCGTTTTTAGGCTTGATACAACCTTAAAGTATGTATCGAAACGTTGGTGGTAGCTTTGCTGCTCATTGTTGGTTTGCTCCGATGTGTAAATATCTTTAAAGTATTGAAACTTTGACTTGTTGAACATCCCTGCAATAGTTTTTGCCCTGAATAGTGCCTGAATGGCAGCTTCTTCTGGAGGTAAATCAGGATCAGAAACGCCAATGGCATAAATGGATTCATCCACTCGTTGTGGTAGGTTGAAAAACCATGAAGGGAGAGTATCGGGATAGTAGCTTAGGTTCTTAATATTTTTGAAATTTGGGCTGCCACTTTTATCTTTGGCTTTACTCTCAGTTTCCTTAATAAAAATTTCTTCAAATTCTTCTTTTGTTTGGCAAGTTGCATCATGCCATAGGAAAGTTATTAAAAGAATACCTATGTAGGGAAGGGCTCTGTTCATGAAAATGTTGTTTGAAATACAATATAGTAAAGATATAAAATGGCACTGAAAATTTTTTAATATTGGAGGAAAAATCCTGTAGAAAAAAAACCAGCATTTCTGCTGGTTTTTTCTATAAGGACTGTTTCCCATCAATTTCGAGGTCACCCCCAACTTTCTTGAGTAACCCTTGCAGAACATTTCCTGGCCCAAGTTCAGTGAAACTTTTTGCTCCATCAGCAATCATGTTTTTCATAATTTGGGTCCACCGAACGGGTGAAGTAAGTTGCAGAATCAGGTTTTTCTTAATTTGCTCAGGGTTAGTGTATGGTTTCGCATCAACATTCTGGTAAACGGGGCAAACCGGAACATTAAAGTTTGTTGACTCAATGGCTTCTGCAAGTTCAACCCTTGCTGGTTCCATTAGGGGGCTATGGAATGCTCCTCCAACCTTTAAGGGCAAAGCTCTTTTAGCTCCTGCTTCTTTTAGTTTCTCGCAGGCAACCTCAATCCCTTTTATCGATCCTGAGATAACTAGTTGTCCGGGGCTGTTATAGTTCGCAGGCACAACAACCTCCTCAATTTCTGAGCAAACTTTTTCAACAACCTCATCGTTTAACCCTAGGATAGCAGCCATGGTTGATGGTTCCTTCTCGCAGGCTTTCTGCATGGCCATTGCTCTTTTTGAAACCAGCACTAAACCGTCCTCAAACGAAAGGGTTCCATTGGCAACTAACGCTGAGAATTCTCCCAGAGAATGGCCAGCTACCATTTCAGGTTTAAACTGGTGGCCAAAAACTTTAGCGAGGATAACCGAATGCAGAAATATGGCTGGCTGGGTTACCTTGGTTTGCCGAAGGTCTTCATCGGTGCCAGAAAACATTATGTCTGTAATTCTGAAACCTAGAATTTCATTGGCCTTCTCGAAAAGATCCTTTGCCACGGAAGAATTGTCGTATAAATCTTTCCCCATTCCAACAAATTGGGCTCCCTGCCCAGGAAAAACGTAAACTTTCATAGTTTTTTTGTTAATTATTTGAACTACAAAAATAAAAATTTTTTACTATCTCTTTCTTATAGATGATTCCGATAAATGAGGAACCTTTTTTTTGACGAATAAATTATTTTTGTTTACTAACAGGGTTTATTATTTTAGCACAAGTGTTTATTTTTGGTACTATAAATTAATAATTATATTCGTTATGAAAAGGTTAATAACATTTTCAGTTCTTCTTTTGCTAAGTACCAACATGTTTGCCCAACTTTTTACCATTGCTGGGCGCGAGATAGGATTCGTATACGTAGGACCTAAGTTGGGGATGAACTTTTCTAAGTTTAGTCAGTGGTCATATGACAATGTAGATGTGAAAAATCGAATGGGCTATCAATTTGGAGTAGTAGGAGATATTGGATTAACTAAAAAACTTTCATTTCAAACAGAAATAAATTTTATTTCAAAAGGAACAAAAGGGGTTGATAATAGTGGATTTACTGAAATAAAAAGGATGCCTGCAATTCAGATTCCATTACTTGCTAGATATGCTTTTAGTTTTTTAGGCTTAAAAAGAGTTTATGCAAACGGAGGTGCATACTCAACTACACGTGTTGGAAGCGGAACTATTGTTTATGAGGATGAAGGTTTTACTTACGATGATTACCATTGGACTCGTTTTGATTGGGGATTATCACTAGGTTGTGGTGCTGAATATCCTGTGGATAAGGGCATATGGGGGCTTGATCTTCGTTATGATTTAGGTTTTGTAGATATTTATAGGCAGAATGATGAAAATACAAAGTCAAGATTTAGATCTTTCCAGTTTTCATTAACATACAAATTCGATCTAGTCGATCTTTTCACAAAGAATGATGAGCAAACCATAGAACCATAAAAAAGTATAATATTTTTCAGCTAAATTTGGGGCAAGCAGCCATTAACTGTCGCTTGTCCCAATTTTTTTTGTAATGATTTTACTTGTAGCAGCAACCCAGCGAGAAATTCAACCTTTGCTCCCTGAAAAAAGTGAGCTTATTATTGGTGTACCATTTCCACTAAACACATTTAAGGATGTAAAAGTGGAGCTTCTAGTCACTGGGGTTGGACCTGTTGCTACAACCCTTTTCCTATCAAAAGCCATTGAAACGCTACAGTACGACCTTATTGTTAACATTGGCATAGCGGGAGTTTTCTCCCCCGAATTGAATATTGGTGACGTTGTAGTTGTTTCTCAGGATACTTTTGCTGACTTTGGTGTTGACAACAAGGGGGAATTTGTTCCAGCCTATCAAGCAGGATTGGTTAAAGCCAACGAGTTTCCATTTGAGAATGGTGAGCTGGTTTGGCGATACAAAAACCATTTCCCTGTTCTCAACGCTTATCATGAGGTTACTGGTATTACTGTTTCAATGGCAACGGGTTCGGAGGAAAGGGTAAAAACCATGAAGGAACTTTTTTCTCCTGAGATTGAAACAATGGAGTCGGCAGCCGTGTTTTATACTTGTATTATAAACAGGATGCCATTTTTTTGCTTACGCTCTATTTCGAACAGGGTTGAACCACGAGATGTAAAAAAGTGGAATATGCCCCTGGCTGTTGAGAAATTGTGTGAGAGTACTGTGAAAATTATTGAAAAACTGAATATTGTTTACTAAAAATGAATCTTTCGCTTGCCATTTCCCCTTGCCCAAACGACACGTTTATTTTCGATGCATTGGTAAACAAACGAATCGATACGGAACGTTTTTCCTTCCAGTGTACTTTTGCCGATATTGACCAGCTTAACAATTTCGCCCTGCTGGGCGAGATTGATTTGGTGAAAATTAGCTACGCAGCCTATCCATACGTAAGCGACAAATACCAACTGCTAACATCGGGGAGCGCCCTTGGGAGAGGCGTTGGCCCCCTGGTTGTCTCAAAAAGAAAGATTTACCCTGACGAGATTCAGTTTACAAAAATTGCGATACCGGGAGAGCGAACAACTGCTAATCTTTTGTTCTCAATGGCCTTCCCAGGGGCAAAGAATAAATCGGTTTACCTTTTTTCAGAAATTGAGGATGCAGTACTTAGCAATGATGTTGATGTGGGTGTAATTATTCACGAGAACCGTTTCACATATCAGCTAAAAGGACTTAAAAAAGTTGTTGACTTAGGTAATTTATGGGAGGAGCAAACAGGATTACCCATCCCTCTTGGTGGAATTGCAGTTAAACGAGACCTTGATAGCCAGGTTAAACAAATATTGGATAGGTTGGTAAGGGAGAGTGTTGAGTACGCGTTTACCAATCCAAACCATGCGTACCCATTTGTTCGTGAGCATGCGCAATCAATGGAACTTGATGTTATGACTAGACATATAGACTTATACGTGAATGACTTTTCTGCAAGGCTGGGGAATGAGGGTAAACGTGCGGTTAATTCGTTTTTTAAAATTGCAGATGAACAGCATTTTTTTTCTCCAAATTCAATAGTTGAACCCATTTTCGTTCTTTAATCAAAACTTGTGAATTATTTTATGACACAACTTTTGAATCTAGAAAATTCCATGAAATGAACTTCTGCATATCTTAATACTTTCGCTTTTATTAATATTTGCATGTTAAATTATTAACGTTATCTTTACATTAACTAAAGCAAATATCTTTTTTTGAAATCGGATACCACAGTTCATAAACCCTTTTTTGGTGTTCAACGAATTTTGCTTGAACGCATCCATTCTCTCGATTCAAAATGGTATGTTGAATTGTGGGAATTTCATTACTATTTTCTTGGGATAGAATTATTTACAAAGAAGAAGGAGAGAGTTAAAAGGAATGGAAGTAGAGTAAATCGGTAACAATGCAATCCTTTATATTTTCAATGTTCCTTTGAACATTTTTTTTAGTCCAATGTTTGTTATTTAAAATAAGTCTAAATAAACGTTGAACTAAAAATAACAAATTATGTCATTTGAACTTAATAAACTACCCTACAGTTACAATGCACTAGAGCCATATATTGATGCGCAAACAATGGAAATACATCATGGCAAACATCATGGTGCATATACAAATAATTTAAACGCAGCAATTGCTGGGACCGATTTAGAAAAATTGCCTATTGAGGAGATTCTGAAGAATGTTTCCAAATTTTCGGCAGCGGTTAGGAATAACGGGGGCGGCTACTATAACCACAATTTGTTTTGGAACCTAATGTCGCCAACAGGTGGAGGGGAACCCACAGGAGAGGTTGCGAAAGCAATCGACTCAAATTTCGGATCGTTCGATGATTTTAAGGAGAAATTTTCGAATGCAGCAGCTACTCGCTTCGGTTCAGGTTGGGCTTGGCTGGTGAAAAGGAATGGGAAGCTCGATGTTTTTTCAACTCCCAACCAGGATAATCCGCTTATGGATGTGGCAGAAATAAATGGAGTACCTATTCTTGCCCTCGATGTTTGGGAGCACGCATACTATTTGAAGTATCAGAATCGACGTCCCGATTATATTCAAAACTTCTGGCATGTTGTAAACTGGGAAGAAGTAGAAAAACTTTTTTTAGAAGGTTAAAGCAAATATACTAATACATTCCCTCTTTTTCTTTAAGTTTGGTTTAAGTTATAGGGGGGGGGCGGGGCAGGATTATTTCTTGCCCCGTTTATCTTAGTGAAACGTTTCCTGAAAAGTTTGTATTAAATTTTAATGGGCTTTCAAACAACCCTTCTTCTAAAACAATTTGTTGAAGAATTTTTATATCACCACTTGAAAAAAAATCAATACTGGACTCAAGGTGCTCGTTCGGGCAGATTGTTTTTTGAACAATCCTTCTTGCTTGCTTGGCAACTGCTGGTGCAGGGTTTATTATAGCCACACTTTTAGGTAGAATATTTTTTAGTAATGGGATAAAAAATGGATAGTGAGTACAACCAAGCACTAGATGGTCAATATCATCATCCAGCATAGGTTTAATATACTTTTCAAGAAGTTTTTTTGCTTTGGGGCTTCTGCTTTGCTGTTGTTCAACGAGTTCAACCAAACCTTCTCCAATTTGGTAGTTAACCTTAATATTACCAGCGTATTTTTTACTTGTTTCCTTATAAAGTCTTCCATTAAATGTTCCTGCTGTAGCTAGTACACCTACTGATTTTGTTTTTGTTGCAAGAGCAGCAGGTTTAATTGCAGGCTCCATTCCCACGAATGGTATTCTGAAATTTTCACGGAGGTAATCAATGGCTGAAGCTGTGGCGGTATTACACGCAACTACAACCACCTCAGCCCCCTTTTGAATTAAAAATTCAACTATTTTATGGGAGAGGTGAATTATTTCAGTTTGAGATTTTGAGCCATAGGGACAGTTTTCCGTGTCGGCAAAATAGATGAACGAGTATTCAGGGAGGAATTGTACAAGTTCCGATAGTACGGTTATTCCACCAATCCCCGAATCGAAAACCCCAACTATTCCAGTATTACCCATGGACTTCCAAAAAAAGTAACAGCTCAACCACCTTGCTGGAGATTGAGCTGCCATACTACTAACAAAAATTTATTGTGTTATGCCCAGCTCTTTTTTAACCAAAGGAAGGATATCAACACTAGAATCGGAGAAATACACAACTCCGCCGGCACTGATATCGAAAATGTATAAGAAACCGTTCTCCTTTGCAACTTTTTTAATGGCTGCGTCTGCTTTTTCCATAATTGGCTGCATCATTTCTCCCTGCATACGTTGGTAATCCTGCTGAGCGGTTGCTTCAAATTCACGGATTCGTTGTTCTAAATCGCTAAGTTCCTTTTCACGTTGCTCCCTAATAGCATCGGTCAGAGTATTCCTACGTTGCTGGTAGTTTTGAGCTTTATTGTTGTATTCAACATATAGCTGTTCAATTTGTTCGGTTAAATCTGCTCCGTAAGCTTTTAACTTTACTTCTGCACTGTCACGTTCGGGCATTAAAGTTATAAGCTCTTGACCGTTAATGTGACCAAACTTTAGGTTTTGTGCCATTGTGTTGCTCGAAAATAGCATGGTAGCAACTGCAATTGAGATAAATAGGGTTCTCTTCATTTTCTTATTGTTTGTTATTATTATGCAAAAATAGGAATTTATTAATTGTAACCAAGTTTTTGTAAAACTTCATCGCTTTTATCGTATCGAGGGTTAGTGTACAACATATTTGGCGATGCGGCTGCATCGAAAATTATGGCGAAACCTCCTTCCGTTGCAATTTCCTTAACAACGTTAAATACTTGGTCTTGAATGGGTTTTACGAGCTCTTCACGTTTTTTGAATAGCATGCCATCACGTCCAAAGTAACGCATTTGAAGTTCCTTTGCGGCTCTTTCCTTTGCAATAATTTCTTCTTCGCGTTTTGTTTTCATTTCTTCAGTTAAAAGAATTTTTTCGGTTTGAAAATCCTTCCATAGTTTTTCAATCTCAGTGTATTTTTCTTCAACTTCAGTTTGATATTGCTGAGCTTGCTTGTCGAGTTGTTCTTGAGCCGCTTTATACGAAGGTATTTTGTTTAGGATGTAGTCGGAATCTACGTAGGCAAATTTTTGAGCGAAACTAACGGTTGAAATAATACTTAGAATGAATAATGCTACGAACTTTTTCATATTCTCAATTTTTTTGTGAAAACATTTAAAACGAAAATAATTTAGTATCAATAATCTTGCCAGCAGGTGCATGTATTTAAAAATCCGTTAAAATGGCATGCCAATCTGGAAGTGAATTTGGCCTCTATGAGCTTTGTCTTCTCCAGGCACTTTGTCAAAACCATACCCCCAGTCAACTCCAAGCATTCCAATCATTGGGAGGAATAAACGTATACCCACACCTGCCGAGCGATGTATGTTAAAGGGTTTAAAGGAGTTGAATTCGTACCAGGAATTACCAGCCTCAAGGAAACCCAGCAAGTAAATGGCAGCCTGTGGCTGCAACGTGAGCGGGTAACGTATTTCAGCAGTAAACTTTTCGTATATGTTTGAACTGTAACCTTGAGTTAACGACTCGTTTATATAGCCACGGAGTCCAATGGTTTCTCTCCCATAACCATAAGGGTTATACCCAGACATACCATCGCCACCCAGCACGAATCCCTCGAATGGCGAGTAACCAATATCCTTATTATAGTATCCTAAGTAACCAAATTGTGCTCCAGTGTAAAGTACTAGATCCTTCCATAGCGCTTGGTACCATTGAACTTTGCCAGTCCATTTATGGTATTCAATCCATTTATACCTCTCTTCGGCAGAGGTAACCTGTGAGTAGTCTTTGCCGTTAATTAGAGAGTACGGTGGTGTAAGCTGCAGCGATAGGGAAAAGTTCGATCCTCTACGTGGGTAAATAAGCTGGTCAACTGAATTTCTGGAAAGCGACGCTTTGTAGCTAAAGTTGTTCGATTGACCATCGGAAAAGATAAAGTATCCGGTCCAGTTATTCAGGTTATAGTTCTGTATGCTTAGCTCGTTGTAGAATGTGAAATAATCGTCAGGAAACTTTAGCCTTGTCCCAATACCAATAGCTCCCCCCGTAACTTTCATATTCTGGTCGGTTCTTTGGTAAAAAATGCTTCCGGTATTTTGTATGGTATGATAAACTGAGACAGTAAAATTGGTTGGCTTTTTACCACCAAGCCAAGGCTCTACAAATGAGAGGCTGAAAGCTTTATAGAACGAACCGTTAGTTTGTGCACGCAAACTGAGAGTTTGGCTATCGCCTGAGGGGATTGGGCGCCATGCTTCTTTGTCGAAAATTCGTTGAATGGAGAAGTTCGAGAATTTTACTCCCACTGTTCCAACAAACATGTTGGCTCCCCAACCTCCCGATATTTCTAACTGGTCGTTTGCTTTCTCTTCAACAATGTATCGTAAATCAACGGTACCATCGGCCATGTTTGGAATAGGCTTAATGTCAAGTTTCTCAGGATCGAAGTGGCCTAAGTTTGCCAACTCTCTAATGGAACGAGTAATGTTTGTTTTACTAAATAAATCTCCTGGTTTCGAGTATAGTTCTCTTCGAATAACTGATTCGTGGGTTTTTGTATTTCCTACAATAAAAATATTATTGATTGTAGCCTGATCGCCCTCGTATATTCTCATTTCAATATCGATGGAGTCATTTTCTGCTCTAACTTCAACGGGCTCGAGGTTAAAGAATAGGTACCCGTCATCCATATAAACGGTAGAAACAGAATTTTCGTCGATAAATAGTCGTTCGCTAAGTAGTGTTTTATCGTATACATCCCCCTTCCTAATCCCTAACACCTCGTCGAGGGCTTCGTCGGGGAGTTTGGTGTTGCCTACCCATTTAATGCTTCGGTAGAAGTATTGAGGGCCTTCCTCAACAAATAGTTTGATTCCAATTCTATTTTCAACGGTTGGGAAAATGGTATCGTTAGTAATTTTTGCATCTCTATAACCGTTCTCGTTGTAAAACTCGATGAGTTTTAGCTTGTCGTCTTCAAAGTCGCTCTCAATAAATTTTGATGCTTTAAAAATATTCCAGTCCCTACGTTTGGTATTCTTCATGGCTCTGCGTAAACGTTGGTCGGTGAAAACAGAATTTCCTTCAAAGGTAATATCGCTTATTTTTATTTTGGAATGTTTATCAATGGCAAGAGTAAGCCTCACGCCTTTGGCAACAATGGTATCATTTTCAAGAATTACATCAACCTGGGTGTTAAGAAATCCTTTTGACCCGAAATGTTTTTTGATAAGCCTCACAGAGTTGTCGAGAATATTTTCGGTAGCTTGACCTCCAATTCGTAGGTTGACCAAATCACGTACGTCTTTAACTTCACTTTTTTTTACACCCGTAATTTCAATGGCACTTATCCGAGGAAGTTCCTGTAGGTATATGTCGAGATAGATATCCTGTTGCTCAATTTTTGTTGCAGAAATTTTTACGTCGGAAAATAGTCCTTGATCCCAAAGTTTATGAATTGCACGTGTTATATCATCGCCTGGTGCATTGATGGTATCGCCCATTCGAAGTCCGCTAATTGAAATTAACACGTTTGGATCGAGAAAGTTAACTCCTGAAACTGTTATCCCTTTAATACAGAAATCCTCAGGATTACTGTATGATAGCCGGTTTGATTGTGAAAAAGATATTGTGGTATATAGAATTAAGGCAAGGGTTGTTAGGCAAGTTTTCTGAACCATAGATATTAGTTTGCAAAAATAAGTAATTACATAACGATATTTGACTTAGTTCAGTATTTGAAAATAAACTAAGTTTCAATAATCCGCACAAATGTAGCAAAGTGATTTGTGTGTTACAAGTTAAAAAAGTATAAAAAATGGGTTAAAGTTGGTCGCTTATTTTTCCATAGCGTCTTTCTCTGCCTTGATAACTAATAATTGCAGCATAGAAATCGTCCTTTGAGAAGTCGGGCCAAAGTACATTGGTGAAGTATAACTCGGAGTATGCTATTTGCCACAGCAGGAAGTTGCTTATTCTGTATTCCCCACTGGTTCTGATTAGCAAATCGGGATCGGGGATTTCGGAGGTGTAGAGGTACTCTCCAAATTTCTCGTTTGTTATGTTGTTTATATCGATATTCCCTTTTGAAATATCTTTAGCAAAATCCATTGCTGCGTTCAGTATTTCATCGCGGGAACCGTAGCTAATGGCAATGTTTAGTACAAGCCCGGTGCAACTTTTTGTCTGTTCCTTTGCCCAAATAATCTTTTTCTGGATCGCATCGGGGAGTAGGTTCTGATCTCCAATTGTTTTAAGCTTAATATTGTTTTTTATTAGGGTATTTATTTCTGAATCTATTGTTTTAGAGAGTAAAGCCATAAGGGCATCTACTTCTGTTTTGGGACGTTTCCAGTTTTCTGCGCTGAATGCGTACAGTGTAAGGTACTTGACTCCAATTTGTGCGGCAGCTTCGGTTGCTGCACGAACCGCTTTTACAGCATTTTGATGCCCAAAAACTCTTGGTTTACCTTTTTGTTTTGCCCACCTGCCATTCCCATCCATAATTATTGCCACATGGGTTGGAATCTTATCGGGATTTATTTTTGTTACTAGTGACATATATGATTTATTGTTACCTGTATGTAGGACATAATTCGCTACTATTCTCGAGCCGGTAAGTTACGAATAATCCGGCAATACCAAACCAGTCGTTATTATGAATGAACGATTTTCTGATATCGGTAATGTTTACGTGCCCATCAATGTTATCGTTAAAGGTTTTGTGCAGTCTCCACTCGCCTCCAAAGGTAAATCGCCCTCGGGGCGAATATTTCACACCAAACCCAATGGGTATATGAGGAAACAGCGAGGAACCTTCGTATGCAACTCCAATACCCAGCAGTAGGTAGGGTGAAAAGTTTTGTTTTTCGTGTTGCCGGCTGTCGAACGACATGAAGTTAATCTCCCCATCGAGTTCGAGCGCTAGTAGCTGTTTGCTGAAAGGTTCGGTGGAAATTGGATTGTAAACAGCATCGCTCTTTGGCGACCCTTTTAGCCATCCGTACGATGCCGAAAGTCGTAGCGTGTAAAAATCATTGAAATTGTACTTACCCAAAATGCTGAATAGTGGCGATGGCTGGTAGAACTGGGTTCCAGGGTTGTAGTCACCCAAATAGTAGGATGTGCCAGCAAGCAAGCCAATATCCTTTCGTTCCTGCGAAAATCCGAACAAAGTATAAGATAGGCATAATGCCAAAAGAAAAATCCTCATGAAAATATATTGCTTGATTTAGAGTAGACGTTTGCGCCGGATTCCAATGTTTGGTTTGCGAGTTTGTTGAATTTTGTAGTTGAAGAGTATTGAAAAGGAGTAGTACACATCGTTATGCTTTGAGTAGGGAGAGGTGTACCCATCAAGGTAGTCAGTGAAAGTGTATCTACCAGTTAGCTCTAACCCTAAACTTATTTTGGGAATTAAAGCGTATTTGAAACCAATTCCAGCGGGGATAACCATGGTAATGTGCTTATCACCATTATATCGAGGAGATGATTGAAGCAATTCATCGGGATTAACCGAATAGTATGAACCTCCTAAACCAGCAAATACGTACAAACTGTAAGGTTGTTTGAAATGTCTCAAGCCACCTCTAACCTGCATTATGGAGTAGTAGTAGTTCTCATCGCTCTCGGGGATAATGTAGTATTCAGCAATTGCAGTAATCTCATTCACAACGGTTGAGAACGAAAGTTCCCTCCCCTCATTTCGAGAACCATCATCCTCTTGAGTAATGTAACCTATTTGATAGGTTGCTTTTACTTGAAAAGGTTTTGTTATATGATACCTTGCACCACCAATAAACCCGGGTCTTAGTTTAGCCAGGTTAATATCTTTAAGACCTAATAGGTTTGATGCATCTGCAGTCCCTCCAATATCTCCGAAATACTGGAACCCTGATAACCCACCAAATATTTCTAAACGAGCCGACTTCCACGGTTGTGAGAAACCATAGGAACAAGTTAATACCATTGCTAATACTGCGATGTATTTTTTCATCGGATAATTTGGTTACAACAAATATATAAAAAAATGCAAAACTAGTTGTTTTATACGAAATAACTTTTTTCAAAGGTATAAAACATATAACATAATTTATACCATTTTAGTTTCAAAATGTTCAAAAATTTCTTTGATCAGCACCCCACATAAGCTTACTTCTAAGGGTTTTGTAATATGTATCACCATTTATGTTGACAACACCCACACAAAACGGAGCCTTGGTTATTGTTATTGTCAATGGTGCGGGAATTGTTTTTTCCTGGGAATCGATGGACATAAGAATTTTTTGGGATCTTGATGTAGCCTCTAGTATAAGTTCGGATTGATCAGGAATTATCAACGGTCTAACAGTGAGGTGGTGTGGTGCAATTGGTGAAATACAGAAAACATCGGAGTTGGGGGTTATTATTGGTCCGCCAACGCTTAACGAGTAAGCGGTAGAACCTGTAGGGGTTGCCACAATTAGCCCATCAGCCCAGTACGTGGAAAGGTACTCGCCGTTTATATATGCTTTTATGGTAATCATTCCTGTTCCTTCTTTCTGGAGCGTGATGTCGTTAAGTGCGTACGGGAAATTCCCAAATGCATTGTTATTCAGCTCAACTTTTAGCACCGAACGCTCTTCAACAACGTACTGGCCAGCAATTAGCAGGTCTAATGCTTCTGTTATCCTATTCGATGAGATATGGGCAAGAAAACCTAACCTTCCGAAATTAATTCCTGCAACGGGAACGCATGAGTCCTCAATGAAGGAGACTGATTCAAGGAATGTTCCATCGCCGCCGATGCTTAGCATTAAATCGGCACTATTTTTAACCTCATCGGGGATAGTGAAAAGCGATTTGGCTTCGATGGTTACATCGAAGGTCTCTTTTAAAAAGTTATTGAATGGCTCGAAAACAATAGTTTCAATTCCTTGCTCCTGAAGTTTATCACGGAGTATCAGAATATTTTTGTAGTGCTCCTGGTCGATTCTTTTGCCGTAGAGTGCAATAACCATTTTTAAATTATTAGTCGGTTAAAAAGGGCGTGCCAAAATGCAGAAAAAAACCGCTTTCACCAAATTTATTCACTGAATATTCAACTCGTAAAATGGCGTCGTAGTATGCCACAAAGTATAGTCCGGTTCCAAGCCCGTATAAAAAATCTCCCTCAAGCGTATTGTTTGGTTGGCTATTACTGTCGCGTTTAACCCATCCAGTATCGCCAAAAAGGCTCCAGTAAATGGCAAGGTGCGCTTTCTTAAACTTCCCTTGTGGCACCATTGGCAGGTTTACAACCCTTGTGGGTAGAATCTCAAATTTAAGCGAGTTCTTATTGATCATGAAAGTTGAACCGTTGGTTACATAGTACTCAAACCCCCTTATATAGTTGCTGAAACCCACTGCTTCGTTCAGAAAGTAGGGCAGGTTGCTATCGGTGCTGATTTTGGCCATGAAGTCTATGCCTCCATAAAAACGGGGAAGGATGGGCTGGTAGTATCGGGCTGAGAACTGGGTGTACCAAAGGGAAATATCTTCTGAGCGGAATAAACCTTGTCGCGCCATCTCCACGTCGAAGTAGTAACCGGAGAGCGGGAATATTCTCGAATTGCGCTTATCGAGAACCACCTCGAACTTAACCTGTGAGTAGGAGAAATTTGTACTTCCATTACCAAAATAGGTGGGATTCAGCAGGGCAATGGTATCGGCAATTGAAGCACGAATGTGGCTGGCAGTTAACCTATGGTACCAGTAATGTTTAGGTCGATACTGGTAGGTTATTTCCGAAAGGAAAACCTTTCGTGCCGTGCCACGGTCGAGTTTGAAGTACTGTGGCTCGTTTCCTGAAGTTATGAACGGTATTTCATTGTTTGTGGCAAAGTATGTCCATGAGGTAATTCCATGCTTGTTTTCCCTATCCAGGCTATGGGTTTTGTACTGTAGCGCAATCTGGTTCCGGTATCCTACTACCAATCGTAACTTTACCTGATCGCGCATTCCCCGAAAGTTATCAACTCGTAGGTACCCTCCCAGGTTTACCCGGGTAAAATTTCCCTCTTTAAGAAAAACGCTAAGGTTTCGGTCGGCATACTCGAAAATGGGAATAGGCCAAATATACCAACGTTCTTCAACGTTTATATTTGCTAAAAGGTTGTTTTTTGTAGTATCAAATGATACGTACACGAAGTTAAAAAGAAGTGTATTTTCAATATTTTCTTTATTCTGTGCTAACACATCGTGAATTTGGCTTGAAAACAGAGTGTCGTTTACTGAAAAGGTTAATTCCCTGAGAATTACTCTGTCCTTCGTTATTCGGTTTCCGGTAATGGTTATTTTTGAGACAATATAAGTAGAGTCGCTAACCTCACCCGAGTATAAAGGGTTTAACGATGCGAAAAGCAGCAAGTTTAATGTTGCGAATAATACAATGAAATGGAACCGAAACATGAATATCCTCAAATATTTAAATATTTTAAAAGGTTGTTTAACCTATCCTCTAGCAAATCCTCCTCGTCGTCGTGCTTCATGTACGATCCAAGAACAGTATAGTTGTACCGGTAAAATGTTTGCTTAATCGATGTAAGGTCGGTTACATTCAATTTAAGAGTCAGCTCCATTTTTACCGAATTTGGGTTTGAAGTAATGAAGGCTCCAAGAATTTTCGCATCGTTGCCCTCAATTATTTGGGCAATTTGAGCAAAGGAGTAATCGTTCTGATTCAGCTCAATAACAATAATTCCTCCCGGATTTTTTAGTGCCGAAAGCTCTGCGAAGTAGTGTAGCAAGTCGGTTAGCGAAATAACCCCCAAGTAGTTTTTCTTAGGGTCGAGAACGGGAACCAGCGAAAGTTTTAGCCGTGAGGCTATTTCCATAATTTCAAAAACATGCTGCGAATCGAGTACGTAAGGTCTAAGAAGCGATAGGTAGTGGTTTCCCAAGGGTTCCTCCGGCATGTTCAAATCGTAAATGTCGTTCTCTGAAATTAGGCCAAGGAACTCCTTATCGTTCACAATGGGCAAGTGAGTCACCTTAAAAATATCCATCCAATTCAGGGCGGTTAGGCCGGTGTCGGAGGTTTTTAAAGCCGGAATCACATCCGATAACATCTCTTTTGCTACCATTGAAAAAAGAGTTTAAAATTTCAGCTAACTTTGCACAAAGTTAACCTCAAATTAATTGAAATGGCACGTTTAAGTGTAAATATTAATAAAATTGCAACCCTTCGTAATGCTCGAGGTGGTAACATTCCAAACGTCTTAAAGGCAGCCATTGATTGTCAATGTTATGGCGCCGAGGGAATTACGGTACATCCTCGTCCCGATGAGCGCCACATTCGCTATCAGGATGTTAGGGATATTTCGCCCATAATTACCACCGAATTCAACATTGAGGGAAACCCTACGGAAAACTTCACAAAAATTGTGCTAGAAGTTTTACCCAATCAGGTTACTTTAGTTCCCGATGCTCCTTCGGCAATCACATCCAACGCCGGATGGGATACTAAGATAAACAATGATTACCTAAAGAATGTTGTTTCAGTCTTCAAAAAAGCGGGAATCAGAACCTCAATTTTTGTTGATCCCAATGCCGAAATGGTTAAATACGCTGCCGAAACAGGAACCGATAGGGTTGAACTTTACACCGAACCTTACGCCACAAACTACGAGTTAAACCGTGAGAAAGCGATTGCCCCTTTTGTGGAGGCAGCTGAGGTTGCTAAGCAAATGGGATTAGGAATTAACGCGGGTCACGACCTAAATCTCGACAATCTGAAGTATTTCATCGAAACTATTCCTTGGACTTTAGAGGTTTCTATTGGCCATGCACTTATTGCCGATGCTCTTTACCTTGGGCTTGAGAATACTATTCAAATGTACCTACGGTTGGCCAGAACGGTTTAGTATGGATCTGTTTTTTCGTGAATTTGGAGAAGGGAAACCGGTTGTTGTTCTACACGGTTTGTACGGTTCGTCCGATAACTGGGTTAGTATAGGCAGGAAACTTGCAGAACAGTTCAAGGTGTATTTGGTCGACCAGCGGAACCATGGGCAGAGCTTTCATAGCCCATCGCATACCTATTCCGATATGGCCAACGATTTACTGCAATTTTTCGAATTGCATAAATTAAATAAAGCAATAATTATTGGCCACTCAATGGGAGGGAAGGTTGCCATGCTCTTTGCCTCACTCCATCCGAATTTGGTTGAGAAAATGGTTGTTGTTGACATCTCGCCCGGCGGGTACGACGAGTCAAATTCTTTTTCTTCCCAGAAAAGGGTTCACGAACAAATTATTTCCTCCCTGCTTTCGCTCGATGTTGAAGCGCTTAATTCCCGCCAGCAGGCCGATGAGACGCTTTCAAAATCACTTCCCGATGTTCGGGTAAGGCAATTTTTGCTAAAAAATCTGCAGAGGGATAGGCATGGAATCTTCTTTTGGTCGTTGAATTTAAATGCTGTGTCGTCCCATATAAATGAGCTGATGGGCCCAGTTTTTACCAATGAAACTGGTGTTGAAGTATCTACTAAAACGCTTTTTGTTAAGGGAGAGAAATCGCCGTATATTTCGCAGCAGCATGCTAGCTTAATAGAAAAGTTTTTTCCAAACAATCAACTAGTTACCATTCCCAATGCAGGGCACTGGGTGCATGCCGAGCAGCCAGAGAGGTTGATTTATGAGTTGAATCGATTTCTACTGGCCTAAGCTAATCGCCTGCTTTCTCAATATTTTCAGGTTCAATTATTGGTTCATTTCTGTACCTAAGGAATAGCTGCGCTACGGTAAGGGTATCCTTTTCGCAGTATTCAACAATTCTTTGTAAGTTTTTTTCGGTATAGTAAACTTCTGCAACCTGGCTGCCATCGATATCATCCTTTGGGGTTGGAATGTTAAATATGTGCGCCAGCAAGTTGAGAGAAGTAAAATGCTTGTAGTCTCCAAATTTCCAAAGTTCCATGGTGTCGAGAAACTTAACCTCCCATGGTTTCTTCCCGGCAATATCTAGCAATGTGGGTAGATTGATAGAGTTTACGAGCATTCGGCGAGCAATGAAAGGGAAGTCGAATTCCTTTCCGTTATGCCCACAGAGAGTGGCATTTGGCCGAGCTGAGAATTTGTTGAGCATGTCGGCGAACTGGGTGAGAAGTGTTTTCTCATCGTCGCTGGCAAACGATTTAACCCGGAAGTAACTTTTCCCGTCGCGCTGAACGATTAACCCAACCGAAATACATATTATTTTGCCAAACTCAGCGTAAATACCAGCCCGCTGGTACACATCTTCTGGAGTTTGCTCATCCTTCACAATATACGAAGCCTTCTTGTCCCACAGTTTTTTGAACTCATCGGATAAATTGCTGTAGTCCGATTCCTGAGGAACGGTTTCGATATCGATAAAAAGGACATCTTCGGGTTTAGTGTCTTTCAGCATGGCGCAGAATATTTTAGTTTTTTTTCAGTGATAAATGCAGTTTAAAATTCTTGTAATTCAGACAGTACTATTCTCCCTTCTCCCTTCTCCCTTCTCCCTTCTCCCTTCTCCCTTCTCCCTTCTTTTTACTTCATACATCTTCCGTCTTCTGTCTTCCATCTTCAAACTCCCATCCAATTTACTTATTGTGAGTTTTGTATAGCGTTCTTTCAATAATTGAGGAAAGGATGTTAATTGCCACAGAGTTGTTGCCTCCCTGGGGAACAATAATGTCGGCATATCGTTTTGTTGGCTCAATAAACTGCAGGTGCATGGGTTTAACAGTTTTCTCGTACCTGTCGAGAACCTTATCAACTGAACGGCCACGTTCAACTATATCGCGAAGCACAACCCTCGAGAGCCTGTCGTCGGCATCGGCATCAACGTATACTTTTATGTCCATCAAATCTCGGAGTTCAGGATTTGTAAACACTAGAATTCCTTCAATAATGATTACTTTCTTAGGATGAACTGTAATGGTTTCCTTGGCGCGGGTACAGGTTAGATACGAGTAAATTGGTTGCTCAATGGCTTGTCCCTCTTTGAGTTTGAGTACGTGTTCAACAAGTAACTCGAATTCAATGGATGAGGGGTGGTCGAAATTCATTTCCTGACGTTTCTCAAGAGGAAGGTGCGAGTTGTCCTTGTAGTAGGAATCCTGCGGAATAACAACCATTTCGCCAATTGGAAGGCATTCAACAATTCGCTTCACAACGGTAGTTTTACCCGAGCCTGTGCCTCCGGCAATCCCAATTATAAGCATGGTAAAAACGATTTTTTTATTGTTAACTTTGCAATAATAAGTTTATGTTTGCTAAGGTACAAATCTTTTTTTCAAAAAGCCGAGTAGCGGTATAAGGTTTGTTAGCATTGTTATTTAAATTTTTAAAAAGTAAGGAATGAGTAGCAATCTGTATCCACTTAAATTTGAACCTATTCTTAAAAAAAGAATTTGGGGTGGAAGTAAGCTGGTGAGCGATTATGGTAAAAAGGGGCAGATAGCAGAGGCGCAAATTGGGGAAAGTTGGGAGCTTTCGTCGGTTGAAGGTGATATTTCTGTTGTTTCGAACGGATTTTTAGCAGGCAATAGTATTCAGGAACTAATTGAAGTTTACATGGGAGACCTTGTAGGGGAGAAAGTTTACGATAAGTTTGGAATCGAGTTTCCACTTCTCATTAAACTCATCGATGCGAATGAGGATTTGTCGGTTCAGGTTCATCCCAATGATGAGTTGGCAAGAGAGAGGCACCATGCATGGGGGAAATCGGAATTTTGGCATATTCTTGAATGTGAAGGAAACGCGGAGTTAGTAGCTGGTTTCCATGATAATGTTAGCAAGGAGGTTTTCCTGAAATCTCTTGCAGAAAGAAAGTTGGATTCAATACTGCGAAAAGTAAACGTAAAAAAGGGCGATTCCCTATATTGTCCGGCTGGCATGGTGCATGCCATTGGTAAAGGAATACTGCTGGTTGAAATACAGCAAACATCCGATGTAACCTACAGGATATACGATTGGGACAGGAGAGATAATGAAGGTAAACCCCGGGAACTTCACACCGATCTAGCACTTGACGCCATTGACTTCGAAAGAAAACCGGATGTTATTTCACAGCAGGATGTGGCGGAGAATGGTTCAAGGCAACTAATTAACAACCAGTATTTCGCTGTAAATCATATTTCTGCTAGCAGTCCAATTGAGAAATCGACACTAGATTCACAGTCGTTCACAATCTTTTTTTGTATAGATGGTGGTTTTACAGTAAATTGGTCAAAAAATCAATCGGTTCAAGTAAAAAGGGGAGAACTAGTACTCATTCCTGCGGAGCTTACAACCTATACTTTATTGCCGATTAATGAAACATTTTTGCTAGAAATTTTTATTCCTTAAAAAAAGTTATTTACTTTACGTTAAAGTAAGTTCATACAGAAAAAAAGTACGTCTGTAAAAAAATGTATTTTTTATTACTTTAAAGTGACAGGATTTGATTTTATTTGAGTAATTTCATTTTTTAATGGACAATATAATATACTTTATAAAGTCAACCCTGTCGAGCGACATGGCATCTAGTGGTTTTCCTCTCATATACAAAGGGGAGATGAACCACCAGATAATGCGTTCATTTGCTTTTATGGCCAACCGTAAAATCGCTGAGAAGAACATCCCTACACCCATACGAAAGAAGGTTTTCCACGTAATGATTGAGTGCCTGCAGAATATCACAAAGCACTCAGATGACTTTGACGAGAAGGAGAAGCAGATTGGTAACGGGCTGTTCGTTGTTGGGCAAAACAAGGACTCTTTCTACGTTGTGACTGGCAACCTGATTGGAAATGAGAAGATTAAGGTACTAGAGGATAGGATTAATCTTCTAAATAATGCAGACAAGGAAAAACTTAAGGAACTTTTTTTGAAACAAATGATGGAGGGGGTTCTAACCGAAAAAGGAGGTGCTGGTTTAGGGTTAATTGATATTGCAAGGAAGTCAGGAAGGAAACTCTTTTATCACTTTGTCCCTTACGATAATCACAGGCACTTTTTCCTACTAGTTGTTACTATCCCGATCAATTCTTCAGAAGAAGATGGCGGTTCAAACTAGAAATAATAATGTAGAATTATTCCCCCATAGTGAGTGCTGTTAATGCATTGGGAATATTATAGTTGGTAGGATTTTTTTTGAAAAATTTTGAATATTTAAGTTTTTTTGCAAAATGAGAAATGCCCTCATCCTTATAGTTCTACTTCTACTTAGTTTCGGAGTTAGAGCGCAGCTAACCAAAGATGAAGATCAGGAACGTACCCGTATTGCCGAAAGCAAAATTAAAAAATCTATTCAGTGGACTCACAGGTATACAAATAATAAACCTAACCCAGATGGTTACAAAACCAGTGAAACACAATACGATAAATTTGGGAATCCGGTTGAAATAATAAACTATCGTTCAAATGGCGATATCTCTTCAAAACTAGTATATAGGTACGACTCTAACAACCAAAAGTTAGAGTATTTAATGTTTCAAAAGGAAAAAGATGCGAAGGATTTAAAGCTCACATACAAACAAACCTTCCATTACAACCAGCAAGGGAAGAAAACCCATGAGGTTGTTTTTGATGGAGTTGCCGGATACCGCATTACATACAGTTACTACGCCGATGGTAATAGTAAAGAAATTGTTAAGTATAACTCTACGAATGCAGTTGCTGAAAAATGGGTTTACACGTATAACGGGAGTAATCAGGAGTTGAAGGTGTATACAGGAGATGATATCCTTTCCTACACTGTTCAAAAAAAGTTTGATGCATCAGGAAACGTAATTGATGAGGCAAGGATTAGCTCAAACGGGAAAGAGCAGAAACGTACAACATATAATTATAATGCTGAATCAAGGATCTCTCAAATGACCGAGTTTTATTCAGGAAATCTCATTAAAAAGCTATTCTATAAATATAATAATATTGGTGTGGTTACCGAGATTCGCCAGCAAAACCCCGACGGCAAAGAGTTTGTTCAGTCAACCTATAAGCATGATTCAAATGGGAATCTACTTGAAGAACGCTGGAGCGAAGATAGTAGTGCCAGCGAACTCTCCCATAAACAATCGAAGTATGATAAGGATGGGAATCTGTTAGAGATGGATTCCTACTACGCTCCATATAAGTACCGGGTACTGTACAAGTACACATACGAATTCTACTAGTAATAGGAGATACTACACCCTTCTCGAATTAGAATATGTGGGAATTTTTCCTTCATTAAATAGTATTAAAATGCATGAGTTTTTGGGATTTGAACCCCGAGATGTTTTTACGCTTTCAGAGAACATATTTACCTTACTTGACAAGGATTGGATGCTTGTCACAGCAGGGAACCGCAAGGAATTCAATACAATGACCGCTTCGTGGGGAGGTTTTGGTATACTTTGGCGTAAGCCTGTAACCACAATATACGTTCGTCCGCAAAGGTACACCTACCAGTTTGTTGAAAGAGAGGCAGTTTTCAGTTTATCGTTCTTTGGGAAAGAATATAGAAAGGCATTGAATATTTGTGGAACAAAGTCGGGTCGAGATTGTAATAAAGTGTTTGAATCGGGATTGAGTCCTGTGCTTACGCCTGGAAACTGTGTTGCATTTAAGGAGGCCAGGATTATTCTAGAGTGTAGAAAATTATACGCTGATAATATTGAACCCCAATTTTTTGTGGATAATGACATTGATGAAGCAATATACCCGACCAAGGATTACCACCGTTTCTACATTGCAGAAATTCTGCGATATTGGCATAAAGAAAGCTAAAAGGATTTTTATTATCAATCCCACTCGTTGCTGTCTGAATCAATAATGCTGTCTAGCAATCTACGTTCCTTCTTGGTGGGTCTGCCTAAACCTCTTTGTCTGTAGCCTTGAAAAGCGAGGAATCCGGGTTCAAGTTTTTGAAGTTCATCTTCGGGTGTTGTGTCCTCTATAAAATCGACAAGTAACTTGGCTCCAACTCTGTTTTTGGGGATCCCTTTTACGAAGTAAGAATAATTAATCGGTGGTTTGCGAACCGATATTATGTCACCAATTTTTATGTCTTTGGATGGCTTTGCTTCAACATCGTTGATTTTTACTCTCCCTTTTTTACAAGCCTCTGCGGCTAGTGTACGTGTTTTAAAAATTCTAACTGTCCACAGCCACTTATCAATTCTAGCCTCATCAGCCATTTTGTATGATACCTTTTATTTGTTGTTGAACTGGTTCATGGTTCGGTCAACTCCTATCGTACCAAAACTTAGGATAATGCTCCCGGCCATGTCAATGCGTTCGGGAAGAACCTTTTTTTCTTCAGACGACCATTCCCCCAGAACGAAATCAACCTGGTATCCTTTAGGGAAATCGTTTCCAATTCCAAAGCGCAATCTGTTGAAATCCTGTGTAGCAATAACTTCAATGATGCTTTTCAAACCGTTATGTCCGCCATCGCTACCCTTTTTCCGTATCCGCAAAGCCCCCAGAGGAAGTGCAACATCATCGGTAACAACCAGCATGTTTTCAACAGGTATTTTTTCTTTTTTTAACCAGTACGACACAGCTCGGCCGCTTAGATTCATGTAGGTTGAAGGTTTTAGAAGAATGAATGTTCTTCCCTTGTGTTTTATTTCTGCTGTGGCGCCGTATCGTTGGGATGTAAAAACAGCATTGGACGCACTTGCTAGTGCGTCCAATACCATAAAACCAATATTATGACGGGTGTTGGAATATTCTAATCCAATATTTCCTAGCCCAGCAATCAGGTATTTCACGATTGCAACTTCTTATAATGTTTAATAATACTAAGCAGTAGCGGCCTCTCCTTCAGCGGCTTGAGCAGCACCTCGGGCAGCTCTAGTTAACTTAACGGTTGCGATTACAGTTGATTTTGGATCAACTACTTGGATGTTATCTAGGCTAATATCGCCTACTAGCTTGCTTTTGCCAAGGTCAAGATTCGTGATGTCAACTTTTATTGTGTCAGGTAAATCCTTGGGAAAAGCAGAAACTTTGAGTTTACGAGTAATCAAGGTAAGTTTACCTCCTTGCTTAACGCCTTCGGAGCTTCCGGTAAGTTCAACAGGAACACCAATGGTCACTTTCTTATCATCAGATAATTCGAGGAAATCAATGTGTAATATCCTGTCGTTAACTGGGTGAAACTGAATGTCTTTAATGATGGATTTATAGGCTTTTTTCCCAACCTTTAGATCTACGATGTAAACGTTTGGAGTGTAAATAAGATCGCGTAGCTCGCTTTCGTCTAATGAAAGCATAACATTTTCTTTTCCACCATACAATATAGCAGGAACACTTTCCTGTTTTCTCATTTTTTTGGTAAATTTCTTACCTTTTTCGGTCCTCAGCGAACCATTGATTTCGAAAGATTTCATTTCTTATAAATTTAAAATTGTTAACTGACGTTACTCAGGGCTGCCCCTCATTTTTTTAGTCAGCCCCCCATCACGTCATTACTCAAAGCTGAGGGGTTTAAATTGGGGTGCAAATATAGCAAGAGTTTGCAAAAGTTCAAATAAAAAGTTAAATGATAAACTTTTCGCTAATCGATTCAAAATTATATACTTTATTGATAACGTCTGCGAATAGTTCTGCTACAGAAAGAACCTTGATTTTACTAGTATCTTTATCGGTACGAAGAGGTATGGTATCAGAAACAATTAGCTCGGTTAGGGCTGAATTTGCAATTCTTTCGTATGCTGGCCCCGATAGAACAGGGTGAGTGGCAAAAGCTCTAACGCTTTTTGCACCTTCCTTCATCATCATATCTGCAGCTAGGGTAAGCGTTCCAGCAGTATCAATCATGTCGTCAAGAATTACTACATTTTTGTCTTTTACGTCGCCAATAGCTGTGATAGATTCAACCTGGTTGGCTTTCTCTCTGTTTTTGTAACAAATTACTAAGGAGGCATCTAGAAAGCGAGAGTATGCATTCGCTCGTTTGGCTCCCCCCATGTCGGGAGCAGCAATGGCGATATCCTCAAGGTTTAAACTTTTTAGGTAAGGGACAAATATTGAGGAGGCATAGAGATGATCAACCGGTACATCAAAGAATCCCTGAATTTGATCAGCATGCAGGTCCATTGTCATGATTCTGTCGACTCCTGCAGCGCTTAGTAGGTTTGCAACCAACTTTGCTCCGATGGAAACACGTGGTTTGTCCTTTCTATCCTGCCTTGCCCACCCAAAGTATGGCATAACTGCAACCACCTTGTAAGCTGATGCTCTGTGGGCTGCATCAACCATGAGCAGAAGTTCAAAAAGGTTGTCGGTGGGGGGAAAGGTTGATTGGATGATGAAAACGGTGGCTCCTCGAACAGATTCGTCAAATGAAGGTTGAAATTCCCCATCGCTAAAATCTGTAACTGTTGATTTTCCGAGGGTTGTTCCAAATTTAATGGCAATTTGCTCAGCTAGATAACGGGAGTTTCGGCCTGAAAAGAATTTAACACAGGGCTTCTTGTGCATCATCATTGTTTGAGGGATTTATGGAGAAATACTTGGGCAAATGTAGATCAATTTATCGAATAGGTAAAATAAATGTTTATATTAAGAAACATTAAAAAAAGCTAGCATGATTTACATTTCATGCTAGCTTTTCTTTATAGGATGATCTTGTTATGCTAGAACTTCTGTGCTGGCGTTTACCTCTTCAATGAATGAAAGAATTTCTTCTCTACCTGTACGTGTTACTGCTGAACAAGTAAAAATATGGGGGAGCTCCTCCCATGTTTTCATCAGCTCTTTTTTGTAACGGGCAATGGAACTGTTTAGTGTGTTTGAGCTAAGCTTATCGGTTTTGGTAAAAATTAGGGAAAAAGGAATTTGATTGCTCCCCAGCCAGTTGATGAAAGTAAGGTCTATTGCTTGTGGTTCAAGCCTTGAGTCTATTAGGATGAAAAGATTATTCAAATTATCGCGGTTCATGATATATTTTGTTATCATGCTTGAAAATACTTCTCGTTTATCTTTCGACACTTTTGCATAGCCATAGCCTGGAAGATCAACCAGATACCATGACTCATTAATTTCGAAATGGTTGATTAGTTGGGTTTTTCCTGGTGTTCCAGAAACTTTTGCAAGGGCTTTGAGCCCTGTTATCATATTGATGAGAGAGGATTTTCCCACATTGGAACGGCCAATAAAGGCGTACTCTGGAAGATTTGCCGGAGGGCAAAGCTCCACCTTTGGGCTGCTCTTTACAAATTTTGCTGAACGTATTACCATGGTTTTAATGTTTAGTGAAACACAGGTTTACACAAACGAATAACTTGGCAAAAATACAACATTTAGTTGCGGATTACAAAAAATAATCCACACGATGGGTAAATTACTCATCAATCGGTTGAAAAAAAAGGGGAATAATGCTACACTTTTTTTCTGTAAGTTTTCGGAAAAAATCTATTTCGAGGGGAGTTGTTGTGCGTATTCTTCAACTTTTCTGAAGACTCTCAGGAAGTTACCTCCCCATATTTTTTCAATATCCTTATCGGAGTAACCTCTTCTCAAAAGTTCTGCCGTAATGTTGGTCATTTGGCTAGCATCCATGCAGCCCTTAATTGCTCCTCCTCCATCGAAGTCGCTACCTATTCCTACGTAATCAATCCCTATGGTTTTAACAACATGGTCAATGTGATCGACCAAATCGGATACGGTTGCTAAAACGGGAGGGAACTTTTCGTCGATGTAGTACCATTCTTCTATGGCCTGTTTGTATATGTCTGGAGGAAGTTCGCGAAAATTTTTATACTTATTTCTGAGTGCTAATTGTGCGCTATCGCGTTGTGGGTTTGAGGGTGTTTGTTTCACATAGTCGCTGAGCAAGCAAATTTGTATTACGCCTCCATTCTCAGCAAGTTTACGAAGCATATCGTCGCTTAGGTTCCGAGGATTATCGCAAATGGCCCTCGCGCAACTATGCGATGCGAAAACAGGTACGGCAGAAGTTTCGATGGCATCGAAGAAGGATTTGTCAGAAATATGGCTAACGTCGACTAGCATGCCCAGCCTGTTTAACTCCTTCACAACCTCTATCCCAAAATTACTTAATCCATTGTGCTCAGGTCCCTGCGGATCGGTTGATGAATCGCAGATTTGGTTATTGCGCGTGTGGCATAATGTGAGGTAACGAGCCCCAAGGTTGTAAAAATCATTAAGTATAGAGATGTTGTTTGCAATTGGATACCCGTTTTCGACACCAATATAGATTGCTTTCTTTCCCATTGTTTTTAATTCGTATAGGTCTGATGATTTTGTTGCAATAGCAGCACGATTGCTGTAACGGGAAATTTCATTATGAACCGCTTCGAATATATCTAGTGCGTATTGGTGAACCTCTTGGTACTTTTCTGGTGTTCTTTCGCCCTGCCCAATGAAAACGGCAAAGAATGCGGCATCAAGCATTCCTTTTTCCATTTTTGCTAAATCAACCTTGGTTCGGGAGTTCTCGTTCGTTCCTTCAAAGTTAAAGCCAGGACGAAGAAATGCTAGGGGAGTGTCGGTATGAGTGTCGATAGTTGCTATTTTTTGGTGAAGCTTTTTTGCTTCCAACTGCAACTCTTCATTTGAAAGTTTCGTGTTGCTTGTGTTACAGCTAAGGGTTGCTAATGCAAAAAGAAAGAAGAGGGGTTTATAGTGTTTCATGGGGTTTAGTTTTTATCTTTCGACGATTACTTACCCCGAAAGGTTTAATCTCTAATAATAGGAACAAGTACCCATGAATTGCATAAGAGTCAAGGGTGTTTGAATTATCGAGGTAAGCATCCTACTTTTTCGCTGTGAAGTTAATAGTTAGCCCCATTTCATCGTGAATAAAGTTATCGGCGAGATTCATGAAAATTGATTTTGAGCCATAGTTCACTCCCCAATGGGTTCTGTTGATGTAGAACTGGGGCGTTGTTACCCGTAACAATTCGTTGGTTATCTCAATTCGGGCAGGGAATGAAATGCCTTTCGTTCTTCCTCTAAGAGTTAAATTTCCCATCACCGTATGCGTTGGTTCAAAAATATTTGTATTTGGCATGGGATTGACTAACTCTTCAATTCTGGCAATTTCAAACGTGGCAGTAGGAAATGAGTCTACCGCAAAAAAATCGGTTGATAGAAGGTGTGATACAAGTTTGGTATTCATTTCAGGATTTTCAATATCGCTACAAGTAATTGACTGCATGTTTATTTTGATTGAACCACCAGTTATTTGATCGTTTTCTACAGAAACATTTCCGTTAATCAAGCGAACTGTTCCTGAATGGGTCCCTGTAGGTTTGGTTCCCAGCCATTGAATGTTACTTTCGTTTTTAACAGCGCTAAATATTTCACCCTTCCCGCTTTTACTGATGGTATAAACATCCTTTGCATCAACTTTCTCACCTTTTGGAGAGTTCATGCAGGCTGTTACTGTAATTGTCAGTATGACAGTCGTTATGGCTTTTATTGTTATTTTCATCTTTTCTTAATTTTTTCACTAAAAAACCTGTTCCTAGCTATAGAAACAGGTTTTCTTTAAAAATGTTTAGTTAAAATTGAGACTATTCTTCTTTTTGAAAGGTGAAGTCGGAAACGTTAAACCGGTCGAGGAGCGATTTGTCGTTAATCTCTTTTGAAAGGGAGGTTATGGTATCGATAGGAACCTGAAATAGATCGAGAATAAGCAACCCATCGAGCGCATTATTGAACTTTGGATCGACGTTAAACCCGATAATTTTCCCGTTTAGTTTAATGTATTTTTTTAGGAGCACAGGCATACGAAAATCGTCAGGTTCAATGTCCTGAATGAACTTATCGAGTTTATTAATGTCGTTGCTTTTCTCAAAAATTACATCGGTATCATCTTTACTAACGGGTACTTTTAATTGATTTCGGGGTGTAATAAACCGTGCGAACTCACTGTCGTAGTAGTTCGCTTTCATAAAATTCACAATAACTCCTTTTGAGTAGTTTGAAAATCTGCTTGAAATGCTTACCGGTCCAATTAAGTAACGGTACTCGGGGTTTTTTATGAGGAAGTAAAGAATTCCTTTCCAGAGAAGGAACAGTGGCATGGGTTTTTTTTGGTACTCCTTAACAATAAATGAACGCCCAAGTTCAATGCTTTGGTTTAGAATTGGGAGGAACCCATGGTCTATTTTAAACAGACTTTGAATGTAGAATCCTTTAATGCCGTACCTGTCGAGAATTTCCTTGCCTTTGCCTGCACGGTAGGCACCAACAATAGCCTTTTCATCCTCATCCCAAATGAAGAGTTGGTTGTAGTAAAGGTCGAATTCATCGATATCGATTTTGCGGTTGGTACCTTCGCCTACTTCCCGAAAAGTGACCTCCCGAAGTCTTCCAATTTCGGTCATTATGTTAGGCATTTCAACCGATGGGGCACATATTACGCAGTAGTTCTTGCTTTTGAAAAGCAGGTAGTTCTGCAGTAACGATTCTACTTCACTTTGAATTAGTTCCTGGGCAACGGGTTGAATCAATGGTTCGGGTTTTGTTGCCGACTTTAACCGGTAGTTGAAAAACTTTCTCACTTCAATTGAGGAGCCAAGCGCATAGGTTTTTAACCGAAGGAAACGGCCGTAACGTGAAATGTCGGTAAACTCATTTTGCTCACTTACCGTTATTGGAATCCCAATGCGTAGCTTAACAATTTTGTTCTTTTTGTTGAAGAGTTCGGATGGTAACTTTATGGTTCGCAGCATTGGATGAATTAACCCAAGAATGTGGAAGAGTTTACTGTTTGTCCCGCTGAAGTATACTGGAATTACTGGTACTTGTGCCTTCTTTATAAATTTTAGGATGGATTCGCTCCACTGCTTATCGGCAACCCCTGGCGATTCGGTATTATAGTATGTGGAAACCTCTCCCGCAGGGAAAATCCCCATACTTTTCCCTTCTTTTATGTGTAGCAACGCATTTTTTATTCCCGTAACACTTCCGGAAACCTGACTTTTCCCTTCAAATGGGTCAACGGGAATTACGTAATCCTTTATGGGTTCAATTCTGCGTAGCAGGAAGTTGGCCATCATTTTATAGTCGTTCCTAATTTCTTGTACTATCTTAACAAGAATTAGCCCATCAATACCGCCATAAGGGTGGTTTGAAATAATGATGAAAGGCCCTTCTTTGGGGATTCTTTTTACCTCATCGGGGTTAACCTCATATTTAATTTCCAATTTTTTCAGAAGTGCATCCAGAAATTCTTGTCCCCTAAGAGAGCTAAGCTGTGAGTATACATTATTTACTTTGTTAATCTTAAGGATTGACATTAGTAGGTTGGCAACCCCGATGCCACCAAACGCATTTAGCCCAGCTACTTTTTTAAATTCTTCAGATTCAACTAGTTTTCTGTCGCTATTTTTTTTCATAAAATTATTTTTTCCATCCCATTTGGCAGGCAATTTAGTTAAAAGTGTACGATTGTCAATATTGGAAAGTTATTTTTTATGCCCAACTCTTCAGGGAAAGATGTTTAATGCCTAGATAATTAATGTGATACATTGATTTTTGACATTGGATAATTTTACTCCTTTCATTTGAAACGAAGGATTTTTTCAATTCTTTAATCTATATTGTTTAAGAAAGGGTTTAGGTTCCATTCAAGTGTTTATTTAAATAATGATTCCATTGAACATAGCAGCTATAATTGAGTGTGAGTAAAGGGTAACTCACATTATTTTTAAGTCACAACTTTTGCATCCTGTTTTTCGTATGTGGATGATTTGTGAATGGATTCTTAATTTTAATTATTAAACACCACCATTTATTAGTAAACTAGTTGTTTTTGATTTATTTTGTAAAAGGTTTAAAAAGGAACTTCATTTTGAGTCGTATTTTATTTGTGGAATTGAATTTTATTAGGGCATTTTAACTCTAACCCTAAAATTTGTGGTATGCCGATATTGATTAAACAATTTTCTGATGGTAGCTTCATTGAGTTTGATAAAGGTTTATTTGACGATTGGTGTGTTTACTTGACAAGGAGAGGGGGGAAAAAAAATGCTCCGAGAGACGAGCAGTATTTTGATGAGTTAAAAAAATACTGCTGTAAGTATTCCAAAGAAAGAATATGGACTGATTTTGTAAAAATATATGATGTTACAAGTTCAGAAATAGATGAAGAGGTGTTGGATAGAATTAGTGAAATTGCAAGTAGTTACGGTGAAGATAGTATCAATATTGATGTATGGTTTACTGTGATATATGCGGGCATGGTTGCGGAAGAGAATAAAAAATATGCTAAGTTGAAAAAACGTATAAAAAGGCTTGGTATGTACCAACTTCTTGTTGACAACGAAACTCCGAGTTTTGCTGCAAACTTTAGCAAAGGAATGAAGTGGCAAGAACTTGATATGATTATGAGAAGCAAGGGGTTTTAGGATAATACAATTTTTTGTGTTTTCGTAAGGGAAAAAGCATTAAGTTTGGTAGCGGTAGCATTCCTAGAAGATTGTATATGGTAAAGATAACCGATACTTTTTTGTTTCGAGAAATTGATTAGTATGAGTAATTTGTAATAATTAGTTCGTCTAACAGGCCTCTTTTGTTAGCATTTGAGTTTATTCTTCTAGTTGCCTTTACTCTTATTATATTGAACTCAGAGTAAAGTTCATCAAAAAAGTTTTCGGTATTTTTAATACCAGATACATCAGAATTGCTTAGCATCCATTTGGCGTTTAGGTTATCCAATTTTGAGCAGAAGTTTTTGAGTCGTACTTGTTGTTCGTCATTAAAATTTTCTTTTGCGTATGCGTTGAAACTAGACGTAATGCTTAAGGGTTTGTATGGAGGGTCGAAGTAAAAAAAACTATTCTTTTCTGCGTAGTTAATAGTTTGTTCAAAATCTCCAGAAAGGATCTCTACCCTCTGTAAAACTTTGTAAACGGCCCAAATATTATCCGAATCGCAGATAGTTGGTTTTTTGTAGGCTCCAATAGGAACATTGAATTCGTTGTTTCTGTTAACTCTGTACAACCCATTAAAACAGGTTCTGTTGAGAAAAATAAACAGTGCTGCCTGAGTAACGCTGTCGTTACTCCGGGAATTGTAAGAATGTCGTTTGTTATAATAATACTCCGATTTTTTTTCTTGGTTTGCCTCGAGGGTATAGTATTCATTTTGGATGTCAAGTAAAGTAGAAACTATTTCTTTTGGATTTATTGATATAACTTTATAAACGTTTATTAAGTCAGGGTTTATGTCGTTAATTACTGCTTTATTAATATTTGAGAATTTGTTCATTAGCCAAAATAGCACCGCTCCACTTCCAACAAATGGCTCTATATATGTGTATTTTTCATTTTTGAAATTTTTTGGGAGCCTCCTTTCAATTTCATTTATTAGTTGTGTTTTACCTCCAGCCCATTTTAGGAATGGTTTTGGTTTATATGGAATGTGTTCATTCTTTACTCTCATGTTTTTTTCTCTCTCCCCCTTGTATTGCTATAAACAGAAAACTGTTTACGGCAAACGGAGGCTTCCTGTATATAGAATAATCCCTGCTATTTAGTTGGTGGAATTATTATTTACTTGATACATGTTTAATTGGAAATATTTATTTACAAGTATAAAGTGCACAAAAGTAATAAGCACAATCCATTTTTCAATAGGGTGTTCTTCCAAATTATAAACTTTGATTTTTTTTCGATTTAACTCATCCATTTTTAGGTTGGAGATTTTCGATGCTGGATTTTTAGTTCACAACCATATTTATTGAAAAGCAAGATGATATGAATTAATATGAATATTAGTTAGCTAAAAAACGGTTGGGGGGGAACTGTTGATTAAAACAGCGTTTCAATCCTTCGAGACGAAGTCTAGAAAAAGCCAATTCATTTTCTAATAAACTGGTAGCCAGTTTGTCATGCCACGCTTGTTGGACCCAGTTGTTTATTTTATTCTTTCATTATTCTACTTGCGGTTCTACCACTATTTAAGTCCAGAATCCCAGTTACATTACCATCCGAATCATGCTGGAATTTCATATTACTCTCAAATTCTGAAATAAAAAAATCACTTTCTGAGGTAAAATACAATTCCCAAGGACAATCCTCAACAGTAAATAATTTATTGTTTTTCTGGATGATAGAAATTATTTTATCTCCAAAAAGATAATCCCCAACATAAGAATCAAGAATGGAATCTGAAACTGAGACTACGTTTTTGATTTCAGGTTTATAAAAATCATCCCATTGGTATGCAACCGCCACGCTGTTAGTTATTTCCGAGATAATCTCAATGTTTGCAGAATTTGTCATTATAACAACACCGTTACCATTACTAATATCAGCCCAATAAACAGATGTAAAACCATAGTTTCCACCACTAAATTCAAAATATCTACCTTCTTTATGAAGGTAAACACCTAAGGCGGAATAGCCATCAAAAGGTGTTAACCGTATCTTAGTCATTTCAGGAGAGAGTACTTTTGATGATTTTCCCAGTAAAGAAAGTTGGGTTTCAACAATATATTTAGCTAAATCTGTTGGGGTTGTCCATAAGCCACCTGCTGCCAATTCAGGATAAATGCAATATTTCCCAGGAACTTCGCTTCCATCTCTATTATAGGCGGTAGCCAACAATTCTTTTTTTTCTATAGGAGGTGGTTGTATAAAAAAACTCTCATTCATTCCCAAGGGTTTTAAAACGCTATTCTGCATATACTTTTCAAACGGTTGGTTTGTAACATCTGTTATTATCAGTTGTGTAATGCATATCCCGCCACCCGAATATTGGTACTGTATTCCTGGTTCCAGTTCAGACCTGACTGCCGGTGTTTTTGATGGTTGTGTCCCATCAAGAATTTGGAGGATTGTAGGAATTGAATCGGTAATAAAATAGCCCGGAAATCCACTTACGCTTAATCCGGCCGAATGATTCAAAAGATTTCTTAATGTTATTTTCTTGGTTTTTGTTATAGAATCGTAGGGAAATTTCCACGAACTTAAATATTGATTGATGTCATTATCAATATCTATTTTTTTATCCTCAACTAATTTCAGTATTCCTATCGCACTTATCGATTTGCTGATAGATGCCGCTTGAAAAAGAGTATGGGGTGTTACTTTACGTTTTTCACCAACATTTGCCCAACCATAACCTTTTGCCCAATGTATTTTAGAATTATGGATAACCGCAATACTCACTCCGTTTACTTTGTGAGACATCATCCTTTCTTCAATATTCCAACGTAGTAAAGTATCTGGTGTTTGTGCCCAATTCATCAATGAATTTTCCACCTTTTCAATTTTACTGGACACCTCTGTCGGATACGAATTTACTTGTCCATATGTAAAAGATGCACAACCAAGGGCTAGGATTATTTGACAAAAAGTAAGTTTAAATTTCATATTTTTTCTAAGATAAATATCCTGTTTGACGATTTGTTTGTGTGGATTGTTACAATTGGGCACAACAACGGCTGGCGGTGGGTTGTCGGACGGCGATTGAAATGAGATCTGTCCAGACAGAACCCGAACCGAATTTTTGAAAAAGTTTCAACTCCCGAAATCGTGTCCGACTGCAACCCAACGGTTGTTGCGTACTACCCTTATTATCAATTTCTAAATTTAACACATTTTAATCAATGTTCGTATCGGTCTGTACGGAAGGGCTTGTATACTCTTTGCCAAACTATGGCTTTTGCTTTTGACTTGTGTGGATGGGAAATGTGTATTCAAGCGAAGGGAAGAAATTATCTATCCATCCATTCTTTAAAATCCGAAACACGTTCTCTACTTACAATTATATCTTCTTTTTCAGTCCAGTTTTTAACAATAATTTTTAATCTATTCGATGAATAGGCAATAATATCCTGTATTGCTGAATAATTAATTATTAAATTCCTGTTAATTCTAAAAAATGACTTTGAATCAATCAATTGCTCTATTTTATCAAGTGAGTAATCAATTGGATAATTTCTCCCTTCATTTACATGAATAAAATTACACCTCTCCTTTATGTAAAAGCAATTAATTATTGATGTCTGTACCGACTTGTAATGCTCACCAATTTTAATTAAAAATCTTTCTTTTGTGTTAGGTTGTAACTGATTTATAATTGATTCAAGCTTTGCATCATCATTTTGTTTGTAATGTGTGTCAAATTTGTTAATTGCATATTTAAGTTCGTCTGAATCGATTGGTTTTAAGAGGTAATCGACACTGTTAACCTTAAATGCCTTTAATGTATATTCATCATAAGCCGTTGTGAAAATTATGGGCGTATGAATCGGTTTGTTTTCAAATATTTCAAAACAGACACCGTCTTCAAGTTGAATGTCCATAAATATTAAGTCGGGTTTCGGATTATGCAAAAACCAATTTATTGATTGTTCAACTGATTTTAGAACATCAATAATCTCAATGTCTGGATTTAATTCTTCCAGTAATCGTATTAGCTTTTGCGAAGCCGGTTTTTCATCTTCAATTATTAACACTTTCATCTTTACAACTTAATAACAGGGATTTTTACAATAAACAGATTGTTGTCATCTTCAATTATTAAATCTTTGTTAATAATAAGCCTTACTCTCTCTCTTAAGTTTAACAATCCTGTTTTTGATGAATTTTCTAAAATATTCTTTCTCTGTATATTGTTAGAAATTACAATATAATCATTGCTCCTTTCTATTCGGATTTTCAATGGCATTTTTTCTGACCTTGAATTGTGCTTAAGGGCATTTTCAACCAGAATTTGTAAAGATACTGGTACAATTTTGAATTTGCCAGCATCCTTTAAGTCAATCTCCAGCGAGACTTTGTCGTTATCACGAACCTTCTGAATGTTAAAATACTGCTTTACAAATTCAATCTCTTTGTCTAACCACACTAAATCAATTTCTTCATTTTCCAAAATGTACCTGTATATCTTGGATAACGTTTGGATGTAACTGTCTGCTTTTTTAGAGTCTTCATACACTATTTCAGTAAGCGTATTCAAGCTGTTAAATAAAAAATGGGGATTAACTTGAGATTTAAGATTTTGATATTTATACTTCAAATTCTCCACTATTAATTGTTGTTCTCGTTCTATTGCTTTACGCCAAATGATATAAAAAAAGAAAGCTGAGCTTAATAATATCCAAATAGAGAACTGTTTTATTGCACTGCTTAGCTCTACTCTAAATAAATGATTAATAAAGTTAGACGTGTCGAGCCCTTTTATTAAATAGAATGAGTAAACGCCAATACTTACAATTGCTAACGCAATTATTAGAGAAAGAATAACAAACAACAGAAACGCTGGAATAATTTTCTTTTGAGTTTCTATGGTTGATTTATTTGAGAATTTATTGAGCGTAACATAACCAACATACCCAAGAATGAAGATGTTTAGAAATACAATTAGACCGTAAACAATTGTTTCAGCTTTAAATGGATTTCCTGTTTGAATCCATTTAAAAAAAAGTGAAAACAATATGCTAAAAGCGATAGTTATGGCCAATACTGCCACCTTATTTCTTTTTGTAGCTCCCTTCATCGTTACAATTATTTTGTTTTCTCTAATTCAATTTTTCTTACTGTATAGCCTAAAATATTTTCTGGCCCACCCTTAATAGTAACATCAGAAATAACATCTTCCGATAAAGTAGCATACTCAATTTGCTTATCGCTTAATGAAACATATACCTCGCCCCAATAATGACTTCTTCCTTTCATTCTGATATTTTCAAGGTTCAAGCTAAGCTTGCCATTCATTTGTGAGTATTTTATAATTGCACAAAGCTCATTATTTACTTTGGTTATTCCAATCCATGTGAGTTTAACCTCTTTATTCTCGAATGTTCCGTCTTTAGCCATTTCAACTTCAGAATTCAACTCATGATTGCAAAATTCCTTATTCAGTTCCAACGAATCCCAGTAAGCATAGGCAAATATTTCAAAACCAAACATATCCCAAACAAGGTTTTTTAGTCTAAAGTCGATTTGAGGTATTTTAGAAAATGTTTCCTCCCCTAATATTTTTTCGGATTGCACGTATTTAAAATTCTCAAAACATGATTGGTTTTGTCCTTTGGGAAAAGGAGCATCAAAATCACTTGTTTGTGATATAAACACATTGTTCCATTTTACAGTATCGCCTTTAAGATAACAAGTAAGATTCCCAATTACCCGTGATTTTCTTATAAAGTTCGCCTGCAAGTCATAATCATAGTAGTCCGTTGTCATTGTGTAGGACTTAGGCTTCGACTTATCAATCTCAATGTTTCTTGGTAACTGATTTAAAATCTCCTTATCGACAACTTGTCCAAAAATAGTTTTTCCCACGCTCAATAAAACTAAACTCGTAATAATCAATCTTGTTTTCATACTTTACTTTTTTTATGAATTAATAATTATCAAAGTAATAGGATGAAAAACTCATTTATAAATATTTGTTGCAGAGTCGGTATATTATTATTTTGAACTGTCCATAATTCCATTCGAATCGTGCGATGGGTAAAAAAGCATGTGTTTGGCAGCCGATGGGACAGATGCAGGGATGGGGCTGTCAAACTCTTGCTTTTGTGGGTTGGTATCATATTCTCTTTTCAAACGGTTATTTGGTGCACTTTGGTGTTTTGTAGGGGGTGCGCACAACGCTTGTTGTGTGCACCCCCTTATTTTTCAATCCTAAATATATTTTAGGCTTGATAAATTAAGACTTAATTGAGCTAAAGAAACTATCTTTATATTTATCACTAATCGGAATAAGTGTTTCGCCAATTTTAATACGGTTGCGTTCGATACTTTCAATCTTGTTTAATGCTATAACAAAGGAATTGTGAACACGTTTGAATTTTTTATCAGGCAGATGTTCAAGAATCCTGTTAAAACTTTGCAGAGTCATTATCTTTTTTGCCGGGGTGTGAATTCTCAGATAATCCTTCATGCCTTCAATATAAAGTATATCATCAAGTTCAACTTTTTCAATGTGGTTCTCAGATTTAATAAATATATACTCATTACTCTGTGAAGCAATCAATTCATAGTTTATTGCTTTTTCTTTCAACTCTTTCAAATTAATTGCTTTGTCAACCGATTGAAGGAATCTTTCAAGAGTATATGGTTTGAGCAGATAATCCACTACTGAGAATTCGTACCCAGCAATAGCGTATTTTTCATAGGCCGAAGTAATAATGACTGACGGTTTAACTTGTAAAGCTTTTAGAAACTGAATACCGTTAAAATCTTTCATCTCAATATCCAGAAAAACAAGGTCAACCGAATTGCTCTTTAGAAAATTTATGGCTGAAATACTATCTTTAAAAGTTGATACAAGTTCGAGAACTGATATTTTCTCTATAAAGCCTGCAAGTTTTTCGGCAGCCAGCTTCTCGTCTTCTATGATTATACACTTAATTTTCATCTACTTGTAAACTTAATGATACAGAATAAGCATTTTCTTTATTATCAATATTAAGGTTGTATTTCAAAGGATACATTAAATCTAATCGTTTTATAATATTAGATAAACCAAATCCTAAATCCATTTTATTACTATTGCCTGAACCTGTATTGTTTATACATTCAAAAATAAGTTCTCTACTTCTTGTTAAGAATTTTAATTTTAATGGATGCTCATTGTCAACCCATCCGTGTTTAAATGCATTTTCTATAAACGGGAGAAATATCATAGGAACAACCTGAATGTTTTCCTGAAAATCTTTTTCAAATTCAACTTTAGCGTTATTGTCGAGTCGAAGAGATTGCAATTCGATATAGTTTTCGATGTATTCAATTTCTGAAGTTAGACTTACCCGGTCTTTTTCAGAATTGGAATAAATATAGCGTAATAAACTTGACAATTTATTAATAGTTTCAGAAGCTTTTGCCGGTTTTGATGTAATTAATGAATCGATATTATTCAGAACGTTGAAAATAAAATGGGGATTGTTCTGGTTTACCAGTACCATTAATTTCGATTGCAGTTTTTCATTTTCAAGTTCTTTTTTCTTTTGCTGGTTATCTATCCAATTTATAAATGCCCTAAAAAGTATTCCGGCAACACAGATAAATAAGGAAAGGAAAAAAACTTGCATGTAGCCCGCTAAGGAATATCCCATCCATCCTTTTCCGGATATGGCAGATAATACTTTTTCCATATGCGGAAGAATTGGGAAAATTATACAAACTCCGAAACTTGCTATAACACCTGTTCCAAACCTGTTTTTTAAAAAGAATTTAGGAACAATAAAAGAATAGCCACTATAAAAAATAGTAAGAGACCATGCTAAGATTCCAGCTAACATAGCTGTACTTACCAGTGCGCCTTTAGTAGCCCACAAATTTCCTGCAAGAGTAACCAGGAAAATCATACTTAGGTCGCAAAACCATACGAACCCATGTAGTGAATAAAGAATTGTTTTTTTCATAATTGTAATTTTTAAAATTAATAATTCACTACAAAAATTCTTTATTCCATACAATTGTTAAAATCAGATATATCCTTTCCATAAACTAATCGACAATTTCCTTTTCTTAATCTACAATTAAGTATTATGTTGATTACGAGAAAGAAACCAGTGTATAGTAGCGAAGGCAAGCTTGTAGGGAAGGGCTGCAAGACTGTTGCTTGTGGGTTGGAATATTTGTCTTTTGTCTTTCAAATCAAGGTGTAATATATTTACGATGCAGCTTTTGAGGGTTGCACACAACGGCTGGGGGTGGGTTGTCGGACGGCGATTGAAACGAACATCTATCCAAACCGAACCCGAACCGAATTTACCAAAAAGTTTCAACTCCCAAAATCGATTCCGACTTCAACCCAACGCTTGTTAGCAGCTGGGTTTTCATTTCTCTTTAATATTAATCCATTTCTTTTTAATGTAAACAAAACTCATTGAGAGAAAGAATATAATACAGAGCCATGCAAAATAATCTCCTAAAAATGAATAAATCGTTTTTTGTCCTTTTACAGGCACATCCGAATATAAAATTACTTCATCGGTATTAAAAAAGTCATTGGACGATAAAAGTTGTCCTTTATAATTAAAGGAGGCAGAAAATCCTTTGAATGTTGACCTAACGATGTTAAAACCATTTTCAATGCCCCTTAAAGATGCAACGTAAGTATGATATGGCGAAATTTCTTTCCAGTCGCTGCCTGGAACTAACATAATGTCAATATCCATTTTACCAGTTTGACTAATCAAAGATGAAAAATCCATATCGAAACAAATGGCTGAACCGACTCTTCCATAAGGCGAATCAAAATATTTTATTATTCCATCTCCATAATCACATTCCCCCGGATAAGTTGGCTTTGCCTTATGATATGTAAATAGTATTTCTCCTGTTGGAGAAATCCAAATTATTTTGTTTTCAGGATTTTCATTGGAGTTTTTTTTAGGTATTACATGCATAGGAATTCCAATGTATATACTGTCGCATAATGCAATTGTTTTAGCTTTTTCGATGAAGTCAGTTTCTTTATCAACGGGCAAACTGATGATTGTTTCTCGTCCAAATATTATTTTAGCGCCTGAAGAAGCTGCTGTTTCACAATTTCTTAAAAATTCTTGGTTTGCCTCTTCTACCAAAGAGTCAAAATTCGTTGTCAAGCGATGATGATACTCTGTTTTAGTGCTGTTTATTGAAGCTATTCTTACAGTTGGTGAATCAATGGTTGTTGACAATCTTATTTGCCCCCATAGAATTACTACGAGAAAAGGAATGCCAAATCCCCCAAACGCCGAGTAAACTTTATTTCTCTCAAAATGATTGTCCCAAAGCCAATTTATAATTGATGCAGTCCACGTAATTAAAAATATTACTCCCCAAATGCCAGTAATTGAGACAAGCTGTAATAAAGGCAATGATGATTGGGTGTGAACCAAAGTTCCGTATGAACCTGAAGGATTGGCCAATATGTTAATATAATCCATTATCACATAAACAGACGGAAATATGAGTGTCGAAACGATTCCCTTAAATTTTTGAGCGTAAATTCGGTCTAACAAAAATGTCAGCGAAGTTATTACGCTCATTATAAAAGAAACCAAGTAGTAGAAAAACCCTGACATGGGCAACATTCCCTTCCAGACGAATATGTTTGATACCCAACCCGCAAGAACAATTATCAGAAATCCTATGAATGGTTTTTGAAACCGTAAAAAGCGAATGAGAAATATCGGTGCGACAAAAGCAGCAATCGGTAAAATCCATCTGCCGTTAAAAAAGAAAAGGAAAATAAATCCAATCAATAAATTGATATAAGAAATTTTAATTCTTCTTTTATTCAAAATTTTTTTATTAATCATTTTATTCATCTGTCAGTTTAGATTTAAGTTTTAGATTGATGCACTTTCAACCTTATTGCTAACGGTTGGTGGTGCGTTTTCGCGCTGGATTCGGACGCGAGTCAGAATCCCCCGAGACGAAGTCTCGAAAAAGCCGATTCGTTTGCTAATCGGCTGGTAGCCAGTTTGTCAT
>Ga0209408_1000070_pt1 | contig 82091 bp, 79 predicted proteins | sample AD_UKC107_MetaG_FD_184422 | JGI IMG/M metagenome (GOLD analysis project Ga0209408, IMG submission 184422) | Active sludge microbial communities of municipal wastewater-treating anaerobic digesters from Hong Kong - AD_UKC107_MetaG (SPAdes)... | ecosystem: Engineered > Bioreactor > Anaerobic >... | reverse complement strand
TGGCTTTGTCTGGATCCCCATTATTCCAAGATTTCCAAATTCAAATCGAAAAACTTTTCAAAACGATAATATCCCTGCTATGTATGCATATATTTCATTTTCCAGTCACAACGTTTGGACACTACTGGTATGGACCATATAATCTTGTTCTGACATTTTCAAAAGAGCTTTCGTAGAAGAAGTTTCCACTTTCATGTGAACAATACAACATTCCGGTATCGTCTAATTCCGGATCATTTTCTGGATCATCGCAATATATATCGTAATCAGAAAATGGATTATTAATCTCCTCAAGTGGACAGTTGAGTTTTGTTCTGCATTGTTCAACCGTATCATCTAATCCAAAGCAATCTCCTGATATCTCTCTTAAATCAGCATAAGGCAGCGCAAAAGGATAAGAAGAAAATGTCGGAGCAGATTCAATTCCAGAATAGTAATGAATGTTTCCCTTCACTTTTCCCGATGCTGAAGCTGCGAGAGCTCTAGAATAGATCGCCAAAATGCTCCCATCTTGGGCGTTAACAAGCCCTGTCCATACTCCTTCCTCAGAATTATCAATGGAAACTCTATATGCCAAAATATACCCATATCCTTCTCCTAGGTTGCCAGTGTAATTCGCCTTGTTTTCTCCATTTATTCTGGTTGGTATGATGCTTAGCGATAACGGAGTGATCTTTGTGGTTCCTAGAATATTTTGGACATCGAAATAGGTTTCCATCAGTCCAATAGCTTGCTGCTCAGTGTATGTTGGCTCAATTGAGATGTTAATATTTCCCCAATTTACAGCTGAGATTCTTACAAGATTTCCATGAGATATTGTAAACAATAATCTGCTTCCTGTGACATCTATATTTTTGTATTTTCGGGAAAAATTGATGTACCAATTTTCTTCAATATTAGTTGCACTTGAAAGATAAACTTCCTGTGTGTCAATATTGAATAATGCGGAATGTAAGCTTAAAAATTCCATAACTGAATTAACAACCTCAGACTCAGTAATTTCACCCTTAAATGGCAGATCATTTCCAATACCGGGAAAAAAAGGGATTCCCTTGCCAAAGATATGCAAAGGTGCCCCGCTTCGGAGATCAATGATGATTCCCCACTGATTACCGTATCTATTAAGGAACTCTTGTTTCCATTGTTGTTTTGCAGGATAATTATCGATTTCATTATAAGGTACGGAGATTGGATCTACAGTGAGTTTGTCAGATTTAAATGCAAGGTCTTGAATACTGCAGAAACTTGAAAAAGGGAAAATACTGATAAGGATTAATAATAGCTGCTTCATGGAATCCTCCTTTAATCACTCTGGTTGTTTATTAAATGGAATTTCATGCTTTCTTACGAGCTTGTAAAATGCAAGACAATCCTGAGTGTACAACGGATTAGTAATCAAGAGAAACTGATTTGTTGGAGGAAAATATACAAGTCTTTCAAAGTATGAGAAGTCAGAGAGCCCACAGTTACCGGGACAAAGGCGATTCCATTTGTGATTTTTATAGATGTATGTACCTCCACCAATGAATGCTGTAACGACCCTACTCAAAATAGGATTATATGCCATATCCCATGCAGTGTCGCCGATTAATATTTCACCATCATAAGTTTGAATGTTTACCCCATCATACTCATGTGTTTGCCCTCTTCCTCTAAAATGCATGATGATTCTTTGACTAGACTCGTCATAGGCTACGCGATCAGCATGGTAATATGACGAAAGTTGAATCTCATGAATTTGATCTCCATCCCACTCAAAGATATGGTCGAAATAGTTGCTCATCATGATCGCCCGCTTGCGATCTGTATCATATGCGCTGAGTAATGTTGCTTCGGATTCTGTGAAACATTGCCAGCAGGTGGATTCATCTTTTTTGCATAGTAAATCACACTGGTATGGATGTGGAGGATTAGAGTTGCAGACATACATGCGTATGTCTATCATCGTATTGTTTAATTCATCATAAAACATTTGATTGGATTCAAACTGTAAATCATCTTGCCCGCTGCTGGGATCATGTGTGCAATCAAAGGTCCATTCAACTCCGTCCCATATCCAAGTATCGATCTTATTAATATCTTGATTCCAATATGTGAATACGAGGCTCTTGATATTTGGATCATAAGCAAGATGAAAATACTGGTATTCAGAATTGAGGCAGATGGGCGGCCCTTCTCCAGTATCCAGTTTCTCCCACTTCCACCCCGGCATGAGTGAAGTCGTTATGAGCAATAACATGATGGTCAATAATTTTTTCATAATGCCTCCTCGGTAACCATCATTATAATCCTCTCTTCGTTTCGATGCATGTGTGCAGCGTCCAGAAAAGAATGTCCGAAAAGTTCAATTTAATAGATTGACACGTCCACAGGGTTTATAGCTTTCCTGTCAGGCAGATTCGATACTTCGTCATGATCTAAGAATCAAACTACTTCTGGATAAGGGTGTCCCGCAGGCGGATCAACATTCGGGCGTGCCGGGGCATGGACTTTTGCAGTGTTTCCGCCATTCCGATCCGGGCCAGGACAAAGTCGTACCGGGCCGGATCGTCAGGAACGAGGCTTCGGAAGTAGCGTGTGATCTCCAGTGCAGTCCGGGCGTCGGCCGTGGCCCGTTCCGTGATCCCCTCCACACGGGCCAGGCGATGGATGTGGCGGTCCACCGGCATGACCAGGCAGGCGGGCGAGAGGGCAGTCCACGGACCGGGGTCGACACGATCCTTTCGGGCCATCCACCGGATGTAGAGATGGAGCCGTTTGCAGGCTCCACCCCGGGCCGGATCGGAGATCAGGGATCCCGTTGTAAACCAATGCCGGATCCATCGGGTAAGAGCGGGGATCGTGGTTTCCTCCCCTTCTCTCCATTCTTCCATGAAGGAGGCATGGAGGGATCCCCGATCTCTCAAAACCGTTCCGATCTCCAGGAGAAGGGTGAAAAGTTCCCGGGCGGGGGTGTATCGGTACACGAAGCCGTCAAGATGACTGCGGATCCATCCGGGATCAGCTTCCTTTAGCGTACCGTGGAGATCGAGCCCCAGCCGATCCAGGACACGGCCCACGATGCGGTGAATCTGCAGAACGCTCCCGTAGGCAAGAGAGGCGGCAATCAGCCCTGCAACTTCGCGATCCTTCTGTTTCCGGTACTGCAGTACCCGATCCAGGGGATCTGGAAATACATACCTTCTTTTGTTCAGCGCCAGATACAGCGATTCAAGGTTCTCCCGTTTCAGCACGTCGTCAGTGTACCCTATCCGCCCGGCGGCCTCTCTGGTAGAATCACGGCATGGCCGCCCCTCTGCTGATCCTGAAGACCGGTTCCACCTACCCCGAAATCGCGTCCGGCCACGGGGATTTTGAGGACTGGTTTATCCGGATCATCGAGTCCTGCGGAGCTGCTTACGAGGTCGTGGATGCCACCGTCCCCTTCGCGGCGGACCTCACCCGCTTTTCCGGAGCCATCCTGACCGGAAGCCTCGCCTCGGCGTACTGGGACGAGCCGTGGATCGGGACCATCGCCGACTGGATCCGCCGGGCCGTGCGGTCGGGCAAGCCGATCCTGGGTGTGTGTTTCGGCCACCAGATGCTGGGCCGGGCCCTGGGGGGAACAGTACGCCGATGTACGAACGGTCTCGAGCTGGGCACCGTGGAGATTCATCTGACCGGGGAGGGAAAGAGCGATCCCCTCTTCGAGGGCCTCCCGGACACCTTCCAGGCCCAGGAGACCCATGTGGATGAAGTCGTGACCCCGCCTCCCGGTGCCCACGTCCTGGCGAAGAACAGCCATTCCGCCATCCAGGCCATGGCCTGCGGAGAGGATGTCTGGGGCGTTCAGTTCCACCCGGAGATCACCGATGAGATCATGCGGTCCCTGATCCTCGACCTAAATACGAAGGGGAAATTGAGAGAATCCGATTCACTGTTGAGTGACATTCGTCCAACACCCGTTGCGGAGGGCATTCTCAAACGGTTTATTTCCCTGGCAACCGATTCCTGATTTTTTTGCTTTTCGAGGCCTGTACTCTTACGCTTTTCCCTGTACTTTCTGGATGTTTTCGATTTTTCCCATCACGACGAGAAGGCTTCCCGCCTGCAGAACGTGGTCCTGGGGCGGGTTGTAGGTAAAGGGGGCCGTCGGGCTTTCCCTTACGGCCAGGATCAGAAGATCGTGGGCCCGGGGAAAGCTGCAGGCCTCCAGGGTCCTGCCCACCCACGGAGAGCCCTTTTCCAGGCTGATCTCTCCGACCCGAAGAACACCGTCAGGGCTTCGGAGCATCTGGTCCAGGAAGGCCACGGTGGCCGGCCGGATCAATTCTGACGCAAGGCGCAGTCCTCCGATGTGGTTGGGCGAGACGATGGCATCGGCTCCGGCGCGCCGCATCTTGGCTTCGATATGGGGATGCTGGCCGATGGCCACAATTCGGATCTTTGAGTTCAGCATCCTCGCTGTCATGACGACGTAGAGGTTGTCCTTGTCATTGGGCAGGGCGATGATGATCCCCCGTGCTCGGGTAATATTGGCATCCACCAGGTTCTGATCGTCCGTGGCATCCCCCAGGATGGTCAGGATGTTTCCCAGTTTTCCACAGGCTTCCAGGTTTTCAGGACTGCGGTCGATCAGGACCACTTCCCATCCGCACTTTAACAGTTCATCCACGATATAGAAACCTGTATCTCCGCCACCGCAGACGATGCAGTGGCCCGATAGCTCTTTGATGGTCTTCATCATACGGCGCCTCCGTAACATGCCGGTAAAGTGTCCCTCCACGACAAAGGCCGTGAAGGCGCTGAGACTGTAAAGAAGGATCCCCACGCCAAAGGTCAGCAGAATGATCGTATAGACCCGGAGGACCGGGTGCGTGTTGACATCAAAGACCTCACGGTATCCGACGGTGGAGAGCGTAATCACGGTCATGTAGAGACAATCCATGAAGCTTTCCCGACCCTGCATGATCAGGTAATACCCCACCGATCCGGCCAGGATCACGCATCCGATCATGGCCACGATCCGCGGAAGGGGATTTTTAATCTCTACCATACGTCAGGAGGGATTCACATTCTGAAACACGTGGAGGACCTCGCCTATATAGATCCGGTGATAATCCCTTTGCGGGTAAAGTTCTTCGATGGATGGATCCTTGAACCGCTCCGGTTCGATATCCTGCGTCGACAGGGTGCGGCAGACCAGGACCAGGCGGGACTGGGAAAACCCGGTCGTGCTTTCCGGGAAAGGAATGGGGTGAAGCCCTGTCTGTTGCATCTTATCCACGTCCCGGCCCGAATGGGTGCCGCAGTACATCAGGGCATCCCGGTGCGGTTCATCAAAAAAGGAGAGTGTAAAGGTTTCGTATTTTTCCATGAAGGCATAGGTATATCGCGTGGGCCGCACAAAGACGAAGCTTACCGGCCGGTTCCACAGGATCCCAAGCCCACCCCAGGATGCGGTCATCGTGTTGAAATCGGTCAAAGGACCTGCGGTAATCAGCATCCAGTCCTTGCCGATCAGCCGGAACGGAGATTGATCCAGGGTGTCCGGATCGAGACGGGAGAAATCCTTCAGAGGGGTATCCACCTCACTCCTCATCGGGCACGGGAATGGCCCACATCTTCGGACCCAGCGTAATTTCTACACGGTCGGAGAAGTGCTCCACTTTAAGCCCGTCGACACGATGGTGAAGAACGCCCGAGAATCCTTCCGGACCGGTTCCGGATAGAAACCCGAGAACGACAGCCCGGGTTCCTATCTGAACGTCCGCGGTATCTCCGCAGGCGGGGCACTCGTGAGTCAATGTCCTCGTATCAATCCGATAGTGTCTGCACCGGTTCAGGAAATCCCCGATTTCCATCCGGTACCCGCATTGAAGACAGCGAATCATACTTCAGCCTCCATCTTCGTGTTTCACCATATCCCCCATCGCTCCATACACCCTCATGAACAGTTCCTTCACTGAAAGGCCAGTTTTGGCAGCCAGATCCTCGACTTGATCGAACTCGGGCTGAATGTTGACAATTTCTCCCCGGTAGCGTGCGACTTTGACGGAAATGCGCCCCTCGGGTAGATCCAGTTCGATCATATCACGGTCGCATATTTTCCGTTCCACCGGAAAATATCGGACACCCAGGGTTGGGGACTCTCGAAAGATCGTCTGGACCACCGGGTCGAGTCGTTCCCGTTCCAGCAGGACAACCAGCTGGAGCCCCGGCCGTCCCTTCTTCATTGTCAGGGGAACCAGGCAGGCATCCAGTGCACCCCTTTCAAGCACCTGGCGAAGGAGGAGGGAAGCGACCTGACCGGTCATGTCATCCATGTTGGCTTCCAGCTGGAGGATGGTGGACGATGAGCCACGCTCCCCCAGGAGCACGCGAACACAGTTGGGAAGAGGACCTCCCTCCCGTGTCCCGAATCCATACCCCGATTGGACCAGGGACATCGTGGGCATATCTCCGGGTCCGGCGACTTCTCGAAGGATGGCCGCCGCCGTGGGTGTTGTTGCTTCTCCCTCCATGGTCCCCTGGAAAACGGGAAATCCTTCCAGAAGCTTCACCGTCGCGGGGGCGGGAACGGGCAGTTCCCCGTGCTCCGTCATCACCGTCCCTCGACCGAAGGGGATCGGCCCGACCGTGCACTCGTCCACCCCAAGAGTTTCCATGGCTGCGGAAACGCCCACCAGATCGACGAGGGTGTCCACGGACGCCAGTTCATGAAGGTGGACTTCATCCAGCCCCGCCCCATGGACCTCGGACTCCGCCTCCAGGATCGAGAGAAACATACGGCGCACCCGTTCACGGACATCGTCCGATACATGAAGTTTCTGGAGAATGGGATTCAGATCAGCCAGCACCCTGACAGCGCGGGAGCGAAATGCGGAAGAAGGTTGAAGAATGGTGCCGGTAATCCCCCGCCGGGTCACCTTCTGAAAGACAATGGTTTCCGGCTCAACCAGGGGTTTCAGGGCATGCCGGATCGCGTCCGGGTCGGCGCCCGAATCGACCAGAGCGGCAAGAAGCATGTCCCCGGCCATCCCGGCGGGTGGATCAATAAAGAGATGCATCAGATCCTCCTGTGCTCCCGAAAGGAGTAGTAACCGTCCGTACCGACAATCAGGTGATCCGCCACGGGGATTCCAAGTAGTTCACCTGCCTGGACCAGCCGCCTTGTAAATCGAAGATCGTCTTCCGAGGGTTCCGGATCTCCGGATGGGTGCGTATGGAAGAGAATGATCCTGGCGGCATGGGTATTGAGTGCCTGGCTGAATACAAACCTCGGCTCGACCGGGGCAAACTGAGTCGTTCCCTCATGCAGAACCTGAACGGACATCAGGCCGTTTCGGCCGTTGAGCAGAAGGACGCCGAAGAGCTCACGGCGGGAATCCGCATAGCGTTCCAGAAGATACGTCCCCACAGATGATGGAGAGGAGAGCTTCACCGCTTTTGGTCGTGGAGACCGGAGCCTGCGGGCCAGTTCCACGGCGGCCGCAAGGGTCACCGCCTTTGCACCCTTTAGCCCCTTTACCTGCATGAATTGATCATAGCTGGCCCGCAGGAGGGCATCGCCGGGAAACGAACCGACCACCTCCTCCGCCACTTCGAGAACCGACCGGCCCTTCACACCCGTGCGAAGAAGGATGGCCACGAGTTCCTGGAGAGAAAGGCTTCCGGGTCCAAGACGGGCCAGACGTTCCCTGGGCTGAGCATCGAGGGGGAGGTCTTTAACCCGCATATCCCAGACTCCCTGCCGCTGCGGCGCCACATATGCCCGAAACTACGGCGTCATACTCACTCGACAATCCTCGACGTAGGCTCCGTCTACGCCTCCGGTATGTTTCATTCGTCTTCCTTGTATTTCCGATCATCTTCACCCCCTCACCAGGCATCGGGTATGAGATAAGCGGGTTAACCCGCATATCTGATCATCTTTCCAGCACCGCCAGGTATTGAGTGCGTGAATTGCTGGTTATCCCTCATGGATCCCGAGGGCTTCCGCAAACTGTACCGCAGTCATGGGAAGGGAAACGGTGGCGTGGCCCGTGAGCGGCGTATGCTGTGGATTGACTTCAATGACCCGGGCGCCTGATGAGAGCCCATGGTACGGAAGGGAGGCGGCGGGCTGAACCATGGAGGAAGTACCGATGACAATGCAAAGGTCTGCCGTCTGAACCTCTTCAAAGGCCCGTTCGAGCACTGCGGAGGGAAGAGATTCACCGAACCAGACGACATTGGGCCGGAGCATGGCCCCACAGGAACAGAGAGGGGGCAGGGACGAAAAGGGATGGGTCCGGTCCTCCTTGACCGTTCCTTCCCGGGTGCATCGTACCTCCCAGATATTCCCATGGAGTTCCATTACATCCGTCGAACCAGCCAGCCGGTGAAGTCCATCCACATTTTGCGTGACCACGGAAACATGCGGAAGATTCTTTTCCCAGGAGACCACGAGCTGGTGGGCGGCATTCGGATGACATTCGGCAATCAGGCCCCGACGCCATTGATACCACTCCCATACGGTCAGCGGGTCCCGGTGGAAGGCTTCCGGTGTGGCAAGTTCTTCCGGGCGGTATTTTCTCCAAAGTCCATCCGTGCCTCGAAACGTCGGAACCCCGCTTTCGGCGGAAATCCCAGCCCCTGTCAGGACCACGGTGTGCTTGCTGTTTCGAATCAGGTCCCGGACTTTCGTTATATCCGTCATAGGCTTATGATACATGAGAGAGCGCAGAGGAACAAAGAGTTTCCCCTGTGATCCGATAAATCCGCGTGATATTCAGGGCCCAGACGACACCCGATATCCAATGTCTTTTTCCATGTCTGCTTTCATGACACCTGACACGTATAGATCGGCTCCTTCGCCATCGATCTCGTCCGGTCCCACACTGTAGACGATAAAGCTCCTGGGTCCAAGTTTTTTGTACCGAAGCGGTTGTCCATCGAAGGGATCGATCGGCCAATCAGATATCTTCAGAATTTCTTCGATTTCCGGAAAGACTCCCTTCTTCGCATAAATTGCGTAAATACGGTCCTGGGCAAGGGTCAGATTCCATGCAGCCGAGAGGCTGACAAGACGTGCGTAAGAACTCGTGAAGTTCGGAAGATATTTTCCATACCCCCAGCCGGCCATCTTCACTCGTGCATCATGCCAGGCCAGATCTCCAAGGGTAAAGTCCGGCACGCTGTACATCCATCCGGTGAGGAGGGTCAGGGTATTCAGATCCCTTTCTGTTTCCCTTCTGAGAGCTGCCCTCCAGAGAGGCCGCCACGAGGGGATGAAGGCATCATTCTGGTCTGCCAGGATGAGTCCATTATGGACTTCCTTCATTTGAAGAGCGGAAAAGACGGTGTAACGCTCACCGTCATAGAGGCTTCTCGCCCATTCTGCTTTCAGTCGGGCACCGTCTTCCATAACACTTCGAATTTCCGGAGACCAGGCCCGGCTGTTCATCGTTTGAACGGCTGCGTACCCATGGGCCGCCATCTTATCCATGGCTATGGAAATGAGAGAGGTAATCAGAATCTGTCCCGGAACCTGAAATTTTTTCGAAGCATCCTTGAGGTGCCCCAGGGTTTCCAGAGCGCGATTCATATCTCCTTCGTCTGCCTGGATCAGCGCCTGAATAAACATTCCCCGGGACCATCGCATGGCATCCAGAAGGTCGGGAAGGGGAACTTCCATGATTCGGTCTTTATAGGTCTCCGGATCAAAGGATTGGACGTAGGGACATTCGTTCAGGGCTGCGATCGCATTGGCATTGATGTTAAGAAGTTCTTCCCAGTAAGGATCCTCGGTAATCCCTTCTTCCCGGAGCACCCTTCGAATGGACTCCCCCTTCTCCATTGCTTTGGTCACATCCGCAGAGAGTTCTCCGACTTTCATTTTATAAAAGAGCTCCAGCCCTTCAGATCCCGAATCATGGATGGAGGAAAACCAGGGCTTGCACTCCTTTGTCGTATCACCCTGCGGAAAGACATCCAGGACATCAACGGGAAACCCCTTCGATTCCCATAGAGTGGCAACGGCTTCTACGGCATCTACCTGCAGAGTGGCTTCACGGTAGGTTGTCAATCCCACCGCAGTCAGGACTACCGCCAGAACCACGAATCCCCAGACCATCCGGGTACGCGTCAGCAGAACAATCACGACGCAGCTGCCAAGCCCGATCAGGATGGAGGTAAAAATCAGGGAGGCGCTCAGGTGTCGGGTTACTCCCCAGAGAAGAAGGGACAGCGATATGCAGATTCCACTGATCATTCCCATCCACAGGACAAGCAGGAATCGGGCACTGGATTCCGGGCGGTCTCGATGAAAAACCCAGATCACCAGTGCTGAAATCCCAAAGGAAATCCCGGCCAGTATACCCACGATATCGGTGGGATCAGCGACGAGGGGCGCGGCCATATATAAGAATCCGAAGAGTATCCCCGTCAGGGCCAGAGTGCTCCATACAATGAAGATTAATCTGGTCATGAATTCCTCCCGCGTAGCGGTCTCTGAGTGCCGTAAAGCATTGTACCACAGGAAATTATACCCCCTGACCCTCTATCCCTGTATCATTCATGTAGTTCTCCTGGAGAGGAAACCCTCTCTTCGTGTACAATGGCCGGATAAACGAACCGAATTCTATCCATGAGAACGATTGTCGATGAGCCGGCCTGGTCCGATCCTGTCCACCGCCTCCTGGAGACTGGCGGGACGATTTTCCTTCTGGGCGGCAGCGATGCCGGAAAGACCAGCCTTGCACGATATATTCTTGATCAATCCATTGAGCGGGGTCTGCGAACCGCCTTCCTCGACGGGGATATCGGTCAATCCTCTCTCGGCCTTCCCGGCACATTGAGTGCCGCCTGGTTTTCTACCCAACGGGAACTGGAGGCTTTCACCTGCGGACTCATGACCTACATAGGGATTGTTTCCCCGATATCTGACATGGGATTTCTCCTTCACCTTTTGGAGACCATGATGAATGTCTGCCGGCGTCAAAGCGACATTGTCGTGGTTGATACAACCGGATTTGTTTCCGGCGATATGGCCCGGCGATTCAAAGCAAGGGAAATAGGCGTCCTGAATCCTGACTGGATCGTATCCGTACAGGAAAGGGATGAGCTGGAACCCATTCTTCAAGAGGTCGATCCAACAGCTCTGATTCGATTGCAACGTTCATCCCGGGTAAAAATCCGCAACCGGAGGTTCCGGACCAACTACAGGGCAAGGAAATGGCGGCGTTATTTTGATAACGTTCCCTTACAAACTCTGGAATTCGACTCCTCCAACGTCGAACTCCACTACCGGGGAACAGGGATCGAACCTCCCCTCACCTCATTTTTTCCGGGTACCCTTGTAGGCTTGAATACCGGCGATATTACGAAGGCTTTTGGAATTCTTCTCCCCAATTCCCGGAGCCAGGTCCGACTGGCTTCCCCTTTTCAGACAAAGGATCGCATCGACCGGCTGGTCCTGGGAGATCTTCTCTATCCCCATCCCACCCGCCGATCTCAAACACGCACAATTTGACCCTTTGAAAAAATCGAGTAATAATAAAGGCAGGGGGTGATGCATGCGATATCGAACCATTCTATTGCTACTCGGAATTCTCATCATCACAGTGCTTGTCGGGTGCCAGAAAAAAGAGGTTGTCGTGGGGGCAATTCTGCCCGAATCCGGGGAAGCGGGGCTCATTGGTCAGGCCCTTCGCGAAGGCATCGAAACCGGGCTGACCTATATTCAAAAGGATGAAACATACCCGTACCGTCTTCGAGTCGAATTCAAGGACACACAGTCCAACACCGACCGGGCGGAGGGCCTCTTTTACGACCTGATTAAGGATGGAGCCGTGGCCTTTATCGGAGGCGTCACATCGTCCGAGGCATTGAAGCTGATGAAACCGGTCAGCGAACAGCAGACGGTTCTCCTGAGTCCCACGGCATCTCACCCCGATCTATCGGGAAAGTCTTCCTACTTTTTCAGGATTTACCCGTCGGATCTGAGGGAAGTCGCCATCCTGGCCAACTTCACGGTAAAGTATGTCAAACCCTCTTCCCTCACCGTGATCTACCAGAAAAGCGACTATGCAACCGGGTTTGTGCAATCCTATACGGAGGAGCTGAAGAAAAACGCAATCTCCAATGTTGACACGCTGGAACTGCCGCCCTCAATGGATCAGCATGATCGCGCCGTCACGGAAGCCCTTCTGAAAAAACCGGATGCCGTCTGTATTATCGGGTATCCGGATGCTCTCGTCGGTCTGCTGAAAGACCTGCGGAACAACGCCTATGAGGGAACCATCCTGACCACCTCGGCGGTAACGGCCCCGGGCATCATGGCCCGCTGCGGAGAGCTCACCCGTGGAATTCTCTTCTGCAAGCCGCCGTTCACGGTCGATGAAAATGAGAACCCCCTCACCGAATATTTTCTCAAGACGTATGAAGAGCGCTATGGTCGTCCTCCGAGCCTCCTGGCCGGATATGGCTTTGACGCAATCCTGGTCATGGCCGAAGCTCTTCGATCCGGCGGATACTATCGGGAGGATGTGCGGAAGGGACTTATCGGTCTCCAGGGTTTTTCCGGTGTCACCGGCCCGACGGTTTTCAACTCCCAGGGAGATGTCAACAAGGCGTACCGGGTCTTCAAGTGTCTTGGAAACATACAGTTGGACTACGTCAAATTCAAGGATTACAAACGGGAGCTTCTCCGTCAGATGATCATCGATCTCCGTTCGGGAAAGGATGGAGGGTCGGGCACACTGACCCGGGAAGATCTGAAGTCTTATTCAGAGGATCAGCTCAGGGAACTGGCAAAGAAGGTCGGCCTCGATTCCCTCGGCACCCGGGACGAACTGATGGAAAAGATCCTCAAAGCTCTGGAAACGGTCGATCCCGCGTGACGCCGGGGCTCGTTCCCGGCAACGCTACAGGTACTCCGGTACTCGCCTCGTTTGTCACTCCCCATGGGTTCGGGCATGCGTCCCGAACCTGTGCGGTTCTGGAAGTTCTCGCTCAATCCGTTCCGGAGATCCGCTTTGAGATCTTCACAACCGTGCCCTCCTGTTTTTTCGAAGAATCGCTCCGACGTCCCTTTGGTTATCATCCGGTCCGAACCGATATCGGCATGTCTCAGACATCCCCCCTGGAAGAGGACCTGACGGCCACCCTGCAGAACCTGGATGAATTTCTTCCTTTCCATCCGGCTGCAGTCGACAATCTTGCGCGCCTCCTGCGGGAGCTTCATTGTGATGCGGTTCTCTGCGATATCTCCCCCCTTGGAATCGCCGTGGCGGAACAGTCCGGCATCCCCTCCATTCTCCTTGAAAATTTCACATGGGACTGGATCTACTCCGCCTATCTCGATGCGGAACCCGGTTTACGAGGTCACATCGAAACCCTCAGGCCCATCTTTCAGATGGCGACCCACAGGATCCAGTCACACCCCATATGCCGGCCCGAGGAAGGCACACAGAAGGTGCCCCCCATCAGCCGGAAGGGTCCACGCGTTTCACCTGAACAGGTGCGGCGGGAACTCGGGATTCCCCCTGACAAATCGATGGTCCTGATAACCCTTGGAGGCATCCGGCCTGATATAGAGATGATTCAGTCCGCTCGAACCTCAGATCGAATCCGATGGGTCTTTCCAGGTGCGTCGGATCGATTTGAAATCAGGGACGGTGCAGTCCTTCTTCCCCACCACCATGGTTTTTTCCATCCTGACCTGGTCTATGCCTCCGATGCTGTCGTAGGAAAGGTGGGGTACAGCACGCTGGCGGAGACGTACCATGCGGGAAAACCCTTCGGGTATATTCCCCGGATCCGATTTCCCGAATCGGCAGTCCTCTGCGATTTCATTGAAAGTCACATGGCCGGTGCAAGAATCGATCCGGCCGAATTCTCCCGGGGGACCTGGGTGACTCTGATGGATACCCTGTTGAACCTGTCTCCCCGTCCTCCACGGGAGGAAAATGGCACCCGGGCTGCAGCCCGAACCATTCTGGAAATACTCGGCGGCTGAATCTATCGGGCGGACAAAAAACCAATCCAGGGATAAGTGGAATCTGGGCTCAGGGTTTTTCGGAGTAGAGTCGGACCAGTTTGGGTGAAAAATCGTTAGAGGTGAGAACGTCCTCCCCGCACCCCATGTTTCTTGCTTCGGCAAAGGCTTCTTTTGCCCGGTTCAAAGTCGTTTCATCATCTGGCTGCTCCAGAAAGTGCCGCGTCGCGAGAATACATCCCTGGAGCACCTGGAGATAACAGCTTTCGATATCCTTGCTTCGAGCCCGCTCCAGATTGGACTCGGCCCGGGCAAGATCGCCGGAAAAGAATGCCTCGAATCCGGCTCGAAGGGCGTTCAAACCCTCCCGGGTATCCCGGCCCGATTCCGGCTCCCTTTCCCTGCCGGTCTCCGGAGCCGGGGGCTTCGTCTGCTCGGGAGGAACACGACTTCCCTCGCGCCCCGTTGAAGGTTCGGTTTCCCGTTCGAGCCGATCTTTCAGTTCCTGGAGTCGTGAAACCATTTTTGAGATTTCCTGGTCCACGGTCAGAACCTGGACATTGTCTTCCGCAATTTCGAGGTCAGTCCGCAGTGTCGTAAGTTTCTGCCTGGACTCGTTCAGGATTTTCCTGAGCCCGGGGCGATTTCCAACCCTTCGCTCCCCATCCCGAATGGATTCCTGAACTTCATCCAGCCGGTTCAGAACACGCTGACGCAGTTGAGGATCGGGACCGCTTTGTGTTTCGGGTGCAGCCGTCACCTGCGGCTGGGCAGCGGGAGGTTTTTCCTGTGCCTGTGCAGGAGGTGTCGGCTCGGGTTTTTTGATTTCCTCCAGCCGGTCCCGAAGCGTTTCCCAGAAACCGGGTTTTTTCTGGACCACTCCCATCGCCATGGCCTTATGAAAATAGTTTCGGGCCGGCTGCAGTTCACCAATTCTGAAATAACACTCAGCCACATAGTAATTGGGAATATAGTCGTAGAAATGCATCCCTTCCCGGATGCAGTCGGCACAATCTTCCGGCTTGTCTTCCAGTGCCTTCAGAAAGTACGGCAGGGCGGAATTCCAGTCATCTTTCTTATAGTACTTCTTCCCCTTGTTGTAGTCCGAAACCCAGTTCGCCAGGATCGGCTGCACACCGAGAAACAGAATGGCCAGGACCAGGGCAAGCTCAGCGAATCGTCTTGAGAAAGGTCTCATAGTCATGGGGGAAGGTGACGCTGAGGCTCTGCATCTGGCCGGAGGAAACGTTCACGACCCGCACTTCAGGCGGTCCGGAACCGGGAGGTGCAAGGGTGATCTTGTAGGCTCCGGGAGGGAGGGCGATATGGGCCGGAGTAAGGCTGTCGGATATGTCTACCGATTCCCCGGTATCCTTCCGGACGATGGACGTAATATTCGCCCAGGGTGAAGCGGAAACCGACAGGATCCCCGGTGATTCCGTCATGGCTCCCGGGGAAGGTTTTTTCAGGATATAGAGAGTTGCCAGGATTACGATAACGACCAGAACCAGCCCCAGAAGAAGGGGAAGAACGGGGAACCGTCGGGGTTGTGGAGCAGGGAGGGGCGGTGCATATTCAGGCCCGGTCTGGACCCGCTGTGTTGGACCTTCAAGAGGTGGGGGAGACGGCACGGGGGGCGCGGTAATCTTCGGCTGTCCGCTGGAAGGTGTGGAGACGAGGCGCGTGGGACTGCTTTCCAGTTCCACAAGAGGGGTTCCCGCTGGCGTTGTGGTTTCAGCCCGCAGGACATCCTCTCCCCCCATGGACGCAAAGTATTCGGCAAACCCGGTATCCCACGTCGGTGTGGGAAGGTGCTGCACCGCACTCAGGAATTCTTCCGCATCCTCGTACCGTTCATTCCGGTCCTTTGCGAGGGCACGCAATGTGACCTGGTTGAGCTCCTCCTGGATTTCATTCCGGGCATCCTGGAGAAGGATGGGATCGGGAGGCTGCATCGTGTGCTTATGAATGTAACCATAGGGCGTCGTGGCTGCAAAGGGCGCACTTCCGGTGATCATTTCGTACAGTACCACGCCGAAAGAATAGAGATCGGTTCGATGATCCAGGGACTCCCCGTCCGGGAGAAGCCCGACCTGTTCCGGTGAACAATATTTCAGCTTACCCATGAACATCCCGGTCTGCGTCAGGCGCTCCTCCCCCTGGAAGGACTTGGCAATCCCGAGATCAATGATTTTGACCTTCAGTTCGTTATGCCTCGAAAAATAGAGCATGATGTTTTCAGGGGATATGTCCCGATGAATGATGCCATTCTTATGAAGACCGTTTAAGCCCTTAAGCGCCTGGATTGCGACCTCCCTGATCAGGGAGACGGGCATGGCCCCGCAGATTTTTAGTACCTCAAAGAGATTTTTTCCTGGGATATATTCCCAGACCATGTAGAAGGCGCCATTGGGCAACTGGGAAAAGTCATAGAGGATTGCAACGTTCGGGTTCTGAATCTGGGTAGCAAGACGGGCTTCCGCAATGAACCGTTTCTGCTCGGTGTCGGAAGCGGCCACACTTGGACGCATGACCTTGATGACCCTCGTATCCAGGAGATGGACGTGCCTGACCTTGTAAACCTCTCCCATCCCGCCGGCACCCAATTTCTGAACCACTTCGTATTTCCCGTCTACGATTTCTCCGGGGTTCAGAAGATCGGGTTGATCAGCCATGACAACACACCCAGACGTGAAGATTCATCACGGCCGGAGTATAGCACAACCGCCTTCAACTCCTGGTGAAGAATTCTCTTACCCGATCGGCCTGCGGATCGGGATATTCATGCGTTCAGGATCGAGCCATACTTCCGTCTTTCCGCACAAAGAAAACCGGGAATCCTGGAAGAATGCGAATCGTGAACTCTAGGGATTTTCAGCTTTTTTCATCTGGCTGAGGCAACCGGCGAGCGCTCCCACGAGAGCCATGCCCGCACGATGGGCATTATGACCTTCCATCAGCGTGAGGTGGGCTGAAATCCCAAATGCTCTGCAGAAATGGTAAAGAAATTCCTCAATCAGCTGAAAGGGCAGGTCTTTCTTGACAAAGAGATCCTCTGTCATGGTTTCCGCTCTGAAACGGAAGGTAAAGGAACCCGGACGAAGAATGGCACGGGCCACCGAGTCCTCCTCCATACAGAATGATTGGAATGTCTTTGTCTCTCCCGTTTCCTTCGGAAGCGCCTTGCTGAAACCGTCCCCTAGAACAAAACCCAGATCGTGGGCCAGCGGCTGGAGACCCGCATCCTGGTCGTAGGTGGCCTTCAGGGTAACGGAGAGGCCCAGGGCTTCACAGAGCGTTTCCACGAGCGCATTAAAGTAGCCCGAGGGAGACTGAAGCTGAAACTTGGGAGAATCTTCCTGGGTCAGGGAAATTTCTACCGAACCGAATCGACCTTTGTGAGTCGAACGAAATCCCGGCTTGGGTGCTGTTCCTCCGCGCCGTCTCCGTCGTGGGGGGCGCTTGGATACTGATTCATTCACACATACCTCCCTATTTTCCCGGCCTTTCCGGCTGCGGGAGACAGGATAACCATTGTAGCACAGGGTGAATAGAAACCTTGCAATCGCGTAGTTCATCATGCACAATATCCGCAGAGGAGGAGACATGGACCTGAGAGAAAAGAGCCGTTCCCAGAGAGGGAGCCTGGAGAAACTGGTAGCAAAGATCCCCGGATTCGGCGGGTACTTCGAACGGGACACTCGCCGGGAGGCCGACGCGCTTCAACGACGCTACATCGCCGACACCCTGGATGACGTCCGGGCAAAGATCCAGCGAAGGATGGCCTCCTTGAAGGATCTCTCTGCCATTGGTGAGTGGGGTAAAGTGGATCAGACCCTGATACGGGTCGCTCAGACGATCCGGTTTGCGGAATACGGGTACGCCGGTTTTTTTGACACAATGAAAGTCAAGGATGACACCCTCGACCGGATTTACGATATCGATGCGGACATTCTGGATCAGGTTCTTCGGCTTAAAGAAGAGGATCTGGAGGCTATGGAGCCGACTGCTCTTCTCGAGACCATCCGGGGAATGGAAGAGCAATTCAGAACACGCAAGTCAATTATGGAGGAGGTTCGCTGATGGCCCGCAAGATTGAGATTATCGAACACTTTCCCGACACCGAAAACGAAATTGTCTACCGGTATCCGCCCTCGGGTTCCGCAGACATCTTTATCGGCGCCCAGCTCGTCGTTCAGGAACAGCAGAGTGCCGTCTTTTTCCGTGATGGCAAGGCCATGGATGTCTTCGGTCCGGGCCGCCATACGCTGACGACCCTGAACATTCCTCTCATTACAAAGGTTCTGACCATTCCATGGGAAAAGTCTCCCTTCCGGGCTCAGGTCGTCTTTATTTCCTCCCGGACCTTTATCAACCGGAAGTGGGGAACGAAGGAACCCATCGTCTTTCGGGACAAAGAGCTCGCCATGGTTCGGCTGCGGGGGTTCGGCACCTATGCATTTCGAGTAAAGAATCCCCAACTCTTTGTCAATGAGGTCGTGGGAGCCCGGGGACTGTACGGAACCGAGGAGCTGGAAGACTATTACCGTAACATCATCGTATCCCGGCTCAACGATGTCCTGGGAGAACAGGTTACCAGCATCTTTGACCTCCCGGCCGTCTATGACGAACTGGGGGTTCTGGTCAAGGCCCGGCTGGGGGATGATTTTACCGGGCATGGCATCGACCTGATCGATTTTTACATCAACTCCATCACGCCGCCGGAAGAAGTGATGGCCAAGATAGATGAAAGAGCAGGCATGGGTGCCCTCGGAGATATGGGGAAATACATGCAGTTTAAAGCCGCCCAGGCCATGCAGGACGCAGCACAGGCCTCGGGTGGTGGAGGCGAGGCAGGGGGAACCGCCGCTGCCGGCATGGGCCTGGGAGTTGGCGCGGGCCTCGGTATGGCGATTCCATCGATGCTGAAAGACACACTGTCAGGAGGCAATGCCCAGCAGCCATCCCGGCCCTGCGCTCATTGCGGTGCCGCGATTTCCGGAAACGCAAAATTCTGCCCGGAATGCGGAAAACCCTCTGCGGCGCCCGGCATGATTCCGTGTCCTTCCTGCAATCAGCCGACACAGGAAAATTCCAAGTTCTGTTCCAATTGCGGAGCCAAGCTGGCAATCACCTGTCCTTCCTGTTCCAAGCCGGTCCCCGCAGGCGCAAAGTTCTGTCCCGATTGCGGCCAGAAGATGGAGTAATTCAAGAAAGGGATCCGTGAAAAAGTGAATCGAAATATTACGTTCGGGTACATACTGATTGTCCTCGGGAGCCTTGTTCTCCTTAACCGGTGGCTTGATCTTTCCGAATCGCTTTTTCTCGGGTTGCTGGCCCTTTGCTTTTTTGGACTCTATCTTTTGAATCATCAATACGGCTGGCTCGTGCCCTCGGGAATTCTCGGGGGCCTTTCGGCAGGAATCTTCCTTTCCCATGGCACAGGTCATTCTTCCCTGGTAATCATCGGACTGGGCCTTGGTTTTCTGGCCATTTACCCTATCGCACGTTTGCGCGGACCCACTTCGCGCTGGCCTCTGATTCCGGGAGGAATTCTCCTGGGCATCGGCCTGATGGTTCTGGCACGTTCAGCGGAATGGCTGGACCCGGACATCCTCTCATCTCTGGGAAGGCTCTGGCCGGCGCTCCTCATTATTCTGGGCATCATCCTGATCATCCGGGCTCTTCGTTGATTGGAACCCTTTTTTTCTCAGCTGCCCTGACTCTCTCCGCAGTCCAGTCCGATTCAATTGCCGTAGAGCTCGCTTTACATCTGCCGGTCTCCGATCAACCGCCTGCTGGATCCTATCTTCTTCGCACAGATCTCACGTGGAGAGATCACACCCTCTCCTTCATCCGCCTGCAGCGAGTAACCCTGAACGGTGAGGAACCGTTTCAGGACACCCTTACTTCATCGGTTCCAGTCTCCTCCATCACAGAGGATGACGTCCTGCAGGCCATTCTTGGAAAACCTGATTTCATGATGACGGTCAGCTGGTCTATTCCCCGGGGAGAGACCGTCCTGCACCGCAGTCATTCCATCTCCTTCCGTGACGTCAGGTGGAACGCACCTTCCGCCGATCCCTTTGTCGGAGATCCGGAAATTGTCCTTTCTCTTTCGGATCGCCCCCTGGAAGTTATCCTTCCCCTGGAGAATCCGCTTTCCTTTCCCCTCCATCTGGGAATCACCGACCTTGTCGTACTTCTGGAAGGGACCCCCCTTACGCTTTCTGATCCTCCCGAAGAAATCACGGTTTCTCCAGGCGCCCGAACCCTGCGGCTCCAGACCACGTTTCCCGTCAAACATCTGGGAAGTACATTTATGGATTGTCTTGAAGCCGGGCATCTCCCCACCATTCACGTTACGGGCATACTGTCCATCCTTGTGCATGGAACAACCATCCCCCTCCATCTCGAATCGCAGGGAAGGGCCAGATTCAGCGTTTCATCCGAAAAATAAACCGGTTCGTAAGAGCATCGACCCTCCTGTGATATACTATTCCCGTGTGGATACGACTGTTGTTGAGTCTTTCCCTGTCAACCGCTTTATTCTCCGACTCGATGCTGACGGAGCGAGACTCCTCTGCCTTTCCGGTATCGGGAACTACTTCCATTCATGAAATGATCGATCAGGCCGCGAGACACCACGCGCTGGATCCGGCCCTGATCCGGGCCCTGATTCGGGTGGAATCCTCGTTCAATCCCAGAGCCGTATCGCCGAAAGGTGCGAAGGGGCTCATGCAGATCATGCCGGAAACCGCAAGGGATCTTGGCCTGAGAAACCCCTTTAATCCCGAAGAAAATCTTTATGCCGGCTGCAAATACCTCCGCAGGCTCCTGGATTCCTACAATGGAAATCTCTCCTTTGCCCTTGCGGCGTACAATGCCGGTCCCACCGTAGTCAACAACTATGGCGGGATTCCACCGTATGATGAAACCATCAATTATGTTCGAAAGGTCATGACCCTCTACCGGGGAACCGGTCTGGCCCCGACATTAAAGGCATATCGAGATCGCAATAACAGGCTTGTCATTTCGAACGTTCCCCGCAGAAATCGCCGATGAACCCGAATTCCGGCACAGTCCCCTTTGATCATGGCGTCTTTCTTGTTCACCTGAACAAGGGGAAAGAAGCCATGAACAATAAAGATTTCGAACTTGCCAGGCTCGAGCTGGAACTGGCTCTTCGATACCGACCGGAAGATGAAGATGTACTCAACCTTCTGGGATTGATCTACTTCAGAATCAAAAAATATCGACAGGCGGAAGAGACCTATAACCGCCTCTTAAAGAAAAATCCGAATATCTTTATTCTCCATTCCAATCTCGGCCTGGTTCTTTTTAAGCAAGGAAAGGTCGAGGACGCGGAGGAACACCTTCGGAAAGCCACGGAGCTGAATCCCAATTACGCGAAAGCTCATCTCTATCTTGGCCTGGTCTATCGCCGGCTGGGAAAGTACGGCATGGCCCTGGAACACTTTCGCTTTGCCGGTTCAGAGAGCCATGCAAAGGAAATGCAGGAGAAACTGCAATCTCATACCAAGGAAGAATCGCCTGAGAAACCTGCCCCACAGCCCGCGTCCCCCGGGGCTCCTGCCGCACCCCCACCTCCCGTACACGAAACTTCCCCCATCTTCCACGATTCGGATAATCCCCTCGATATTCCTCAGGAAGAGAAGACCAGCCCCTTTCCCGTTCTGAAGCAGGACAATCATGTGATTCCCGTTCCGGAACATACGCAGCCCATTCAGCCCATTCCGGAACGGTCGGAGGAGCCCTCGGACCACCCCTTCAGCTCGGTGGGAGAAGCCTTTTTGCGCGATACCGAGGAAATGCCCGAAAAAATCTCCCTTCCCACCGTAAAAACGGTCGAACACATCGGCCAGAAGTTTGTCCTCCACAAGAACGGGTTTCTGGAAATCCATACGCCGGACAAGGTATTTATCAAAAAGGGAACCCTCAATTCCTATGTGGGAAATTTCCGCTTCCATCCCCTTGACACCTTTCACGGAACCACGGCACAGCCCGTGGTCATTGCGGAAGGTGCGGGAAAGCTTTTCCTGTTCGAAAAGGGAATGCAGACCTATCTGATCGACCTCAACAGCGAGTTTCTCCTTGTGGAAGGATCCCATCTCCTGGCTTTGGAGCATGGGCTGTCGGTACGGCAGGAACTCACGTTTCCATCCCCTCCGAAGACACAGATGGACATCTTTAAAGTCTACGGGAAGGGAGCCATTGCACTCCTTACACACATTGAGCCCCTGGTTCTTCGGGTGACCCCGGAGTACCCCCTTACGATTAACGCGTCCTCTCTGGTAGCCTGGAGTGGGAATATGATGATTAACCCGGTGGAAGACGAGGAAGCCGACGTCATGCAGTCCGGCGTTGAAGAACGGCACACCCTGCGATTTGAAGGAGAAGGTCTCATCGTGGCGGAGCAGGTGGACTGATGATGGATCAAGGAAGGGAGTGGAATCGAAAATGATAATTTCGTGCCCCGCATGCGCAGTCAAATATCGGGTGGAATCATCCATTCTGAAAGAAGATCCGACAATGATCCGCTGCGCGAAATGCCAGCATGTCTTTGGCGTTTCCCCACCCTCGTCAGGGGAAGAATTCGGTCGGCCGGAACAGGAGACCACCAAGGTCGTAGACCAGGACGCAATTCAGGCCTCCGTATCCGGAAGTCTGGGCGATCAACGCATCAGCCTCGCCATCCTTTCCGGCCCACTGGCCGGTCAGGTCTTTTCCGTTTCGAAACGGACCACGATTATTGGAAGAGCGTATGGCGATGTTGTCCTCCCCGACCCGGAACTGTCCAGAAAACACTGTCAGGTCGAAGTCCGCCCCGATGGCGTCTTTCTTGTGGATCTTGGGTCTACGAATGGAACCTACTTCGACGGAAAAGCCATTCAGGAAGTCCAGCTGGAGGATAAAAACGAATTCGTCGTGGGATCCACCTCGGTTATGCTGATCGTTTCCTCCGATTGAGGAACATCGGGATTTCATTCTGAAGGCGATATCAAACACGAACCTCACTCCGGGAGGATGTGCTTCCTTCCTGGCGGCCCTGGTTCTCATTCCCGAACTGGTGGTCTTCACGGATGGAAGATTCCTGAAAGTCACCGAATATCAGCACCAGGAGGGGACCTATACCATTACCCTGATTTCAGGTGGGACGATCCAGGTTCCCGAATTGCGGGTGGAACAGATCGTCGAGGACGAGATCGTACCGGAGGAGCCGGTGTTTTCAACTCCGCCGAAGGCCTTCAAAACCATCCCCCTCGCTTTCATTGAAGGAGCAATTGATGGAATTCCCTACGGCAATCTCTTCGTTCACATGGGAAAGGAGTATGACCTGAATCCCTACCTTCTGGCTGCTGTGGCACGTGTGGAATCCAATTTCAATCCTGACGCGCTCTCTCACAAGGGAGCGCGGGGACTGATGCAGCTTATGCCCGCCACATGCCAGCGATTTCGAGTATCGGATCCTTATAACCCATCTGATAACCTGCGGGGAGCCGCGACCTTTCTTGCGTATCTCAGGAATAAGTTTGAAGATAATCTTTCCAGTATCCTGGCAGCCTATAACGCGGGTGAGCATACGGTCGAAAGGTACAAGGGACCTCCAGCGTTTAAGGAGACCCGGGACTTCATTGCAAAGGTCCAATCTCATGCGCGAGAATTCATGGAGTCTTCCGGAAGCCGGGTTTCTGATCCAACCGCCAGGAATAAGGATTCATGAACCCGGGATGGGATTGCTTTCCCCTGCTTCCGGTGAAGAGGATCCGGTATTCACTCTCCATGCAGTACTTCTCTGGCCTTCCTGTAAATTATCTGGGATAATGGCGTGATGCTTAGATTCCTCACCCTTTTCGTTCTCCTTGCTCCTCCCCTCCTTCTCGGTCAGACGATTTCCGACGAAGCGATGGATCTCTTCATGGACGGCGTTGCTCAGCAAACCGATGGAAGGGTTGATCTTGCCGTAGACAGATTAAAAAAGGCTCTCAAGCTGGATCCGGAAAATACGACGATCGCTCTTACCCTGGCGGAAGCCTGCCTCGAATCGTACCGAACCGACGAAGCGACGGAAATCCTTCAGGATATTCTGGCACGACACCCGGACAACCTGACCGCGTTGCAGAACATGGCCAGGATCTATACCACCCGGAAAGAATTCTCCACGGCACTTCTTTACTATCAGCGCGCCCATGAGGTGGCCCCGGAAGATCCGGAAATTTCGACGGAACTGGCCCGCATGCTGTTTATCACGGGCGACAAGGAGAAAGGCGTTTCCATTCTGGAAGGTGTGGACAGTGTCCAGGCATACTGGCTTCTCTCTTCGTATTACCTCGAAGCCGGAAACCTTCCTCTGGCGGAGAGAAACATCAAAGCCTTTTTGCGATTTGTTCCCGGCGAAAGCGGCATGCGTCTCCGCCTGTCGCAGATCCAGGAGCAACAGGGCCGATACCTGGACGCCGCAGAGACTGTTTATCCGATCCTCGAGAACCTTCCCAACCCGGAATCCCATCGATTTCGATGCGCAAGGCTTTTTCGCATGGGAGGGAGCTGTGATCGGGCGATTCCGCTCTTTGAATCTCTTATGGAAAGCTCGATTGACCCTTCCGATGTTCGGATGGAGCTCGGACGCTGTTATGTGGAAGCGGGACGGTGGGATGAAGCCCAGGCCCTCTTCTCCACCGTTCAGGCATCCCGGCCTGAAGATATCCTGGCCCAGCTTTACCTGATTCATCTCAAATACTTAAGCGGTTACTTGATCGAGTCCCTGACCATGCTTCAAGCTCTGGAAAGGACCGATCTCACCGAGGAAGCCAGTGATTTTCTTCTCAGTCAGAAGGCTGACATTTACACCTACCTCGGAAACTGGGAAGCCGCAGAGGCTTCCTACATGCACCTCTGGGAGAAGGATCCAAGTGAGGAACATGCGATCCAGCTTCTGGATCACTATGAACTGGTCCGGTGTTATAAAGACGCCCTGAGATTTCTCAAGGAGGCGGGATCGGCACTGTCCCGGGATCGAAAAGAAGCACGTGCGTTCCGGTTATACATGTTGATGGGAGATGAGGAAGCCGCACGAATTCTTCACGGATCTCTCGTTGATCGTATGGGGGAGGCCGGGATGTATCTGACTGTGCAGCTTGCCATGGATGCGGAGCGCTACGATCTGGCGCACGAATTTCTTGACGAAATGGTTGCATCGGTAAAGGATGAGATTTTTATCACCTTTTCCCGGGCCGCCATATATGAGAACCTGGGCAAGAGCAAGGAAGCCGGGGACCTCTTTCATTCTCTGCTCGCAGTCAATCCTGATGACGCCTCCACCCTTAACTACCTGGGGTATATGAAAGCTGAGAGCGGCGAGGACCTGGACCGGGCCAAGGCCTATCTCATTCGGGCAGTCGAAATTCAGCCTTCCAGTGGAGCCTACCTGGACTCGCTCGGGTGGGTTTACTTCAAACTGGATCAACTGAAAGAGGCCGAATATTACCTGATCCAGGCCTTCCATCGTTTACCCCATGACCCTGTCGTTATCGAACACCTTGGCGATCTTTACAATAAAAAGGGTAACCGTGAACTTGCATTATTCTATTATCGACATGCCATACGATGTTTTTCGACCGACGCCGATTCCATCATAAGCAAAATCCTCTCACTCCGCTGATCCTCGCGGTGTGTCTCCTGGCTTCATGCCGGACCTCCTCTCCTCTGATCCGGTTTGGTCCGGGGATGAGCCTTCTGGCCTCCTTCCAGGTAAAGCAGGGAGATACAACGCGTAAGGGAAAAGTAATCCTCTCCCTCTCCGATGTGCCCGAAATCACGATTCTGGGTCCCCTGAACCATCCCGTCGCCCGAGCTCACTGGGACGGGCAGGCCTGGGTACTGGATGATTCACCCGATGAAACTATCGACTCTGCATGGCAGATTGCTCCAGAAAGCCTTCCCGGGATTGTCAACGGCATGACCCCTCCATCGGGATGTGTTCCAGCTGCCGGCCCGGGAACCCGGCTCGAATGCAAGGATGGCTGGACAATCACCCTGCAGGGAAGAAATCCTGTGACCACCATCATCGCCATGCGACCATCCAGCTCAACGTCCCTGCTGATTCAAATCATGAAAATCCGGGAGATTCCATGAAATCATTTCTTGCCATGAGCTTTGTCATCCTGACCGGGTGCGCGACCGTTCAAAACCCACCCGTTTCCTTTTCCTATCCCTGCACACAGCAAAACCCCTGTGCGATTTCCACCGCCCATTCGATGGATGTACTTCTTCGGGGGCAAATGCACACCTGCGGAGGGACATTCAAGGCTGAATCCATCGAACCGATGAACGGTCAGTATCGTCTCCGTGCAAAATGTACCCAGTGTGGTAAAGAAGTCGATTTTTTCTTCACGGGAGAGAGAATCACCGAGGACGACGGCACTCTCCTGGCGGCCTTTCGACACGCCGCCCAGCTTATCCAGGATGGCATGGCCGTGGATGCCATTCCCTGGATCGAAGACTTGATCCAGCGGGAACCCCTCTTCGTGGGGGCCCGCCTTCTCCTGACCGAAGCACTCCTCTCGACGGGACAGATCGATCAAGCGAAGAGCGCCCTGGCAGGCCTCGAATCTGTTACGAAGAGCCATCCGGAGCTCTACCGGCTCCGCGCCGAACTGGAAATCGCCCTCGGCGACGCGGAGGCGTACCAGAAGGACATCGAACTTTACAGTCAGCTCTTCCAGCTGCAGATTGATGCCAACGCCCCCTGATTCAATGAATCATTACAGATGAGTCTGTTACAATGGAAAGGTGATGGTACCAGCTTCGATGGCCAGGAGACAGAGGATGACGTTCACTTTTCCCGCCGTTTCGGATAATTTATAATAGCCGAAATGTTTCTTAACATACATCTGGAGAACCTCGGCGGCCTGACTACCCTTACGCTACGCACGCTTTCCGCGTTGCGCCGACGGCCCTTCGAATGGGGCTCCATCGTCCGCCAAATGGAAGCGATCGGTGTCGCTTCCCTTTCCATCACCAACATCACCGCCCTCTTTACCGGAATGGTCCTGGCCCTCCAGACAGCTTATGCTCTGGCATTCTTTGGGGCCAAGCTCTTCATCGGAGAGGTCGTAGGACTCTCCCTGGTCCGCGAACTCGGCCCGGTTCTCACCGCTCTCATGGTGGGAGGACGCGTCGGAGCCGGCATTACCGCCGAGCTGGGGTCCATGGCAGTCACACAGCAGGTGGACGCGATCCGGGTCATGGCCGCGGACCCCGTCAAGAAACTTGTACTTCCCCGTGTCACCGCAACATTTATCGTCCTGCCCCTCCTGACGATCCTGGCGATCATGCTGGGAATTTTGGGCGGACTCCTTGTCGCGGTAGTCGAGCTTAATGTGTCCGCATCCTTTTACTTTACCCACGTCATGCGAACGGTGACGCTCCAGGACCTCTTTACCGGAGTGGGTAAGAGCTTTTTCTTTGCTCTTATCATTTCCGTCATTGCATGCTACAACGGTCTCAACACCCGGGGCGGTGCGACCGGCGTGGGCCGTGCCACGACAGAGACTGTCGTTATGGCCTCCATCGGTGTTCTGGTTTCAGACTTCTTCATCACCAAGATTTTCATGATCCTCTTATGAATCGGGCTTTCTTTGAACTTCGGCAGGTCTCAAAATCCTTCGGTCCCGTTCAGGTCTTGCAGAAGGCGGATATTGAAGTACGCAAGGGAGAAACCCTCGTGATCCTGGGACCGTCGGGTAGCGGGAAGAGCGTCAGCCTTCGTCTTCTTGTAGGGCTCGATCGGTGTGACGAGGGAGAGATACTGGTTGACGGGACCACGATCACGAACCTCGGCGAGAGCGAGCTGTGGGAGTTCCGGAAGAGGATCGGTTTTCTCTTTCAGGGAGGTGCTCTCTTCGATTCTCTGACTGTCTTCGAAAATATTGCATTTCCCCTGCGGGAACATCGCGACCTGACGGAAGAAGAGATTGCCCGGATTGTCGAGGAAAAGCTGGACATGGTGGAACTTGAGGGAACGGGCCACCTCCATCCTTCTTCGCTCAGTGGAGGTATGCAGAAGAGGGCCGCCCTGGCGCGGGCGCTGGCCCTTGATCCGGAGGCCATTCTCTATGACGAACCCACGACAGGCCTCGACCCTCCCACCGCTGATACGATTAACGACCTGATCGTACATCTCAATGAACGGCTGAAGGTGACATCCATTGTTGTGACTCATGATATTCACTGTGCCCTGAAAGTCGCCCATCGAATTGCCATCCTGAACAATAAAAAATTTCCCGAGGTTCTGAATCGGGAGGATATGAAAACTACAACTCACGAAACGTTTCGAGAGTTTTTACATGCTTCGGAGGTGCACCTTGAATGAAGAACGTTCGGTCTATATGAAGGTAGGTCTCTTTGTCGGGGGTACACTTGCCGTCCTCGCTCTCCTGATCTTTTTTATCGGGGACGAACAGAATCTCTTTCTTAAGATGAATCGATACACCCTCCTCTTTACTTCCGCAGAAGGTCTGGATGTGGGAAATCCTGTCAAGTTAAACGGGGTTAAGGTGGGGCGAATCACCGCCATCAACCTGCCGCTCGAACCTGAAGAGTCAAAAATCACCATTGAGGTTGCCATTGATAAACGCTATAACAGCCTGATTCGAACCGATTCCCGTGCGCGAATCCGTTCCCTGGGCTTGCTTGGAGACAAGTACATAGAAATCACAGGGGGAAGCACGGACACGTCCTGCCTGATCCCCGGAGGCATGATTCCCTCCATCGAGCCGACAGATATGACCCAGCTCCTCAGCCGCGGGGAAGATACGATGGACAACCTGCTCGCCATATCCACCAGTCTGAAGGACATCCTTGACCATGTCTCCAGGGGCGATTCTCCCGTAACCTCCATCATGGAGCGTGCCAATTCCAGCCTGGGAAGGCTGGACCGCATCCTCGCCAGGCTGGAGAGAGGGACGGGAACTGCGGGCAAGCTGATCAGCGATCCCGATTTCGGAGCCGAAATCCTTGGGAATCTCCAGCAGGCCTCCCGTAACCTGAAAACGATCTCTGAGACGATGGCCCAGGATCTATCCACACCGGGAACCGTTTACGATCAGCTCATGCGAGACCAGGCGGCCGGAGAACGCACGGCTGAACTCATTGAGAATCTGAGTGAGATCAGTAGCGCGCTGGCTCGAATTAGTGATACACTGGAAGCCCGGGACAACGCCCTCCTCCCCCGCCTCATGAAGGACGAGGCCTTTGCCCGGGAATTTTTAAATGATCTCCAGAGGGCTGCCGATCACATCGCATCTATCGCCGAAAAGGTGGACAAGGGTGATGGAAGTGCCTCCCTTCTGATTAACGATCCTTCGATTTATGAGGGAATCCATCACGTGCTCTACGGGATCAATCAGTCAAAGTTTATTTCGTGGTACATAAGAAAAAAACGGGAGAAAGGAGAGAAAGCAGATGAACCATGATCCGATCCTGATCACAGGAGGTGCAGGATTCATCGGCTCTCATCTCACGGGACGCCTTCTCATGTCGGGGCACGAAGTTGTCGTGATCGACGATTTCAATGACTATTACGATCCCCGGATCAAGCGAACCAATGTAAAGGAACATTCCGCTTCCAGAAAGTTTACGCTTGTGGAAGAGGATATCTGCAATGCGGAAGCCGTGGACCGTCTCTTCGAGACCTACCGTTTCCCCATGGTGGTCCACCTTGCGGCCCGTGCCGGAGTCCGCCCCTCCCTGGAGGACCCTCTCCTTTACGAACGGGTGAACGGGATCGGAACCCTGAACATCCTGGAATCCTGCCGAAAATACGGCTGTTCCAATCTGATTTTCGGTTCTTCATCCTCGGTGTACGGAACCCAGAGCAAGGTTCCCTTTGCCGAAGATGACCCCATCACATGCCCGATTTCTCCCTACGCCACGACCAAGCGTGCCAATGAGCTGATGTGTTATTCCTACCATCATCTTTTCGACATCAACATTACGTGCCTCCGATTCTTTACCGTGTACGGCCCTCGTCAGAGACCTGAAATGGCCATCCACAAGTTCACCCGCCTCATCCACAGCGGGCAGGAGATCCCGGTCTTTGGAGATGGAAATGCCCAGAGGGATTACACCTACATCGACGACATCCTTCAGGGAATCCTGGCCTCCATGAGCCGATGCTACCCCTTCGAGATCATAAACCTGGGAGGGCATCGGACCACATCCCTGGCCACGCTGATCGAGCTGATCGAAAAAGCCGTGGGGAAAAAAGCCCGGATCAAGTCCTTTCCCGATCAGCCCGGCGACGTTCCGATCACCTATGCGGACATCTCCAGGGCACAGAAGCTCCTTGATTACGAACCGATGACACCCATTACGGACGGAATTGGTAAATTTGTGGACTGGTATATCTCAACCCAGGGGGGCAAAGCATGAAGATTGCAGTAGCTGGAACGGGGTATGTCGGACTCGTCACAGGCGCATGCCTGGCCGATTTCGGCACGAAGGTCACCTGTGTGGACAAGGTTCCGGAAAAGATCGAAGCCCTGAAGCGGGGAGAAATCCCCATTTACGAACCCGGGCTGGATCTTCTGGTGGCGAAAAATATGCGGGCTGACCGGCTCAGCTTTTCCACCGATCTCGATCAGGCAGTCCGGGAATCGGAAGTCATCTTCATTGCCGTGGGAACGCCTCCCCTCCCCGATGGTTCGGCCGACCTCACCTTTGTGAGGGAGGTGGCCCGGACGATCGGAAAAAACATGAAGGGATACACCGTCATCGTCAATAAGAGCACCGTTCCCATCGGAACAGGGAAGCTTGTCCGCGACATCGTTCTGGCAGAAAACCCCGAAGCCGAATTTTCCGTCGTTTCCAACCCGGAATTCCTCCGTGAGGGTTCGGCCATCAAGGATTTCATGGAGCCCGACCGCGTGGTTCTGGGGATTGACAATGACCGCGCCGAAAGTATCATGAAGGAGGTCTACAAACCCCTTTACCACCTTGAAATTCCCTTCCTCATCACCAACGTGGAGTCCGCCGAACTGATCAAATACGCCTCAAACGGATTTCTGGCGACGAAGATTTCCTTCATCAACGAAATCGCCGTCCTCTGTGAGCTTATGGGAGGAGATGTCCTGGATGTGGCCCGTGGTATGGGCCTGGACGAGAGAATCGGGCCCCGGTTTCTCCAGCCTGGTCCCGGGTTCGGGGGTTCCTGCTTCCCCAAGGACAGCTCGGCGCTGGTGGACATTTCCAGAAAGGCCGGCTATTCATTCCAGATCATGGAATCGGTGATTGAGGTCAATCGGGCCATCAAGGATCGCATGGTGGATAAAGTTCGAAAGGCTCTCGGGGGTGAGTTTCAGGGGAAAACGGTGGGTCTCCTTGGACTGGCCTTCAAGCCGGAGACCGATGATATCCGGGACACGCCGGCCCTTCCGATCCTGGAGGGCCTTCAAAGGGAAGGAGCAACGGTTCGGGCCTTCGATCCGGCCGCCATGGAGAACATGAAGGAAGTCTTCCCCGATATCACTTACTGTACCAATGCCTACGAAACAGCTACAGGCGTCGACTGCCTCGTCCTGGTTACCGAATGGAACCAGTTCCGGTTCCTGCAGTTTGAACGGCTGATTCCGCTGATGCGGCAGCCCCTGATCGTCGACCTCCGCAACATCTACGAAGCCGATATGATGCGCCGGATCGGGGTTACCTATCACTGCGTGGGGCGTCCTACATGCCGCTGACCGATCGTCATGCAGTAATCACCGGAGGCGCCGGATTCATCGGATCCCACCTTTGTGAAGCCTTTCTGGAGCGTGGGGGCCGGGTAACATGTATCGACAACCTGATCACGGGGAACCTGGCCAACATCGAACATCTGGTCGGAAAAGACGGCTTTCGATTCATTCGCCATGATGTCACCGACTACATTCACATCCCCGGGGAAGTTCACTTTATTCTGCACTTTGCCTCGCCGGCCTCTCCCGTCGATTACCTCCAGTTCCCGATTCAGACGCTCAAGGTCGGCGCCCTGGGTACCCACAAGGCACTGGGTCTCGCAAAAGCGAAAAACGCCACCTTTCTCCTGGCCTCAACTTCGGAAGTCTACGGCGATCCCCAGGTTCCGGTGCAGCCGGAAACTTACTGGGGTCATGTCAACCCGATCGGCCCCCGGGGCGTCTACGACGAAGCAAAGCGGTTCGCCGAAGCCATCACGATGGCCTACCACCGATACCACGGCCTGGCCACTCGAATTGTCCGAATCTTCAACACCTACGGTCCCAGAATGCGTCCCGACGACGGACGGGTGGTCCCCACCTTCATCCACCAGGCACTCCGGGGCGAAGACCTCACCGTATTCGGTCAGGGGAACCAGACCCGGTCCTTCTGCTTTATCAGTGATTTAGTCGACGGTTTGATCCGCCTTCTTCTTTCCGATCATTCCGAACCGGTCAATCTGGGGAATCCCCATGAAATGACGGTCCTCGATCTGGCTTCCCTTATTGGAGAGCTGATCCCCGGATCGGGAAAGGTTGTCCACCGGGCCCTTCCCACAGACGACCCCAAGATCCGGAGACCCGACATCACGAAGGCACGGGAGATCCTGGGATGGGAACCTCGAGTCGATGTCCGAACCGGCCTGGCGAAAACCATCGAATACTTCCAATCCCTGGCCTGAGGCCGTGCAGCCCACTGTTCTTCTTGTCTCTCCCAAATATTCAGGAAACATCGGAGCGGTGGCACGATGTATGAAAAATTTCGGATTGAGAGACCTGGTTCTTATCGACCCGCGTGCGGATCGACTGGATGGGGACGCTTTCTCCATGGCCAGCGGTGCCGAAGATGTCCTGCATGAGTCACGAATCGAAGAGACCCTTTCCGAGGCCCTTGCGGACTATTCCAACGTAGCGGGAACGACAAGTCTGCGAAGACGGACCTTTAAACAGCCGATCCTTCCTCTTCGTGAGGCAGCATCGAAAGGTTTCCCTCCCACAGACTCTCCCTGGTGCCTGGTCTTTGGACCGGAGGATCGTGGGCTTTCGAACGAAGAACTTGCCTGTTGTTCCCACCTGATCACCATTCCCTCCGATCCTGATTTCCCTACACTGAATCTGGCTCAGTCCGTCGCCATCACCCTTTACGAGTTCTCAATGATTTCGGGGTCCGAACTTGAGGCTCGAAGGGCGGCATCCCATGAAGAACGGGAATTGGGATTGGATCATCTTCGAAACGCCCTGTTACGCATCGGCTTTCTGGATCGAAATGATCCTGACCGCATCATCAGAGACCTGCGCTCTCTTGTGGGGCGAGCCGGTGCTACTTCTCGGGAGATGAAGATTCTTCGAGGGATTGCAAGGAAGATCGAACGTCTGTCCCGACACCTTCCAGAAAACAGAGATCGGTAAGCTTCGAAAGGCGGTAATCGCCATCAATCCCCAGCCCGGCAAATTCAATTCCTGCTGCGGAAGCCGCGGCTTTGTCATAGGGGGAATCCCCTACAAAGAGTACCTGCTCGGCCGACAGGTTCATTCTTCGCAGGACTTCAAGAAGAATGTCCGGGTCGGGTTTGGGCCGGAGTACCTCTTCGGAGGAGAGTATCACCTCAAAGTAGGGAATCAACCCCCCGTTTTCCAGAATGGTCCGCAAGATTCCGGCCGGAGAGTTACTTGCCACACCGCAACGAATTCCTGAACGACGTAATGCTTGCAGGGCATCCTGGCTTCCCGGAAACCACTTCACCCTGGGTACAACTTCAGGGAAGTGGTCCTCATAATATTTCTTTAGTGTTTCCACGGGCAAACCGGGGAAAAACATGTCCCGGTCGGCTTCCATACCCTGACCCCACAGGGGTTGAAACTCCTCTTTTGTCAGGGGTCCCTTTGCCGCAAAATGGAAGAGTGCCAGGTTCAGCAGGTGATACCATGCATCCCAGGAATCCACAAGGACCCCGTCCAGGTCAAAAATAATCCCTGCAAATTTGTGTTTTGATCCGGTGTCCGTCAATTCAGTCGGGAAGCCTTACAGCTGCCACTGTCCCTTCCATTCCTCACAATCGTCACCCTTGAAGGAACAGCGCACATGGGTCATGGCGACATTTTTCCCGCCGGAAAGTTCCATGGTGCGGGCCATCCATCCTTCAATCCGACCGCAGATGGCAGGATGCGGTAGATCTCCGTCGACAATTCGAACCGTCGCAGTGACCGGGGAGGACTGCAGGACTTCAAAATTTCCCTGGCTGTAATAGGAACGCCAGACCAGCGGAGCCTTCTTGATGATGTACTCGGGAGAACCAAGCTTGAGAAAGATGCGGTACACGGTGTTCAGTCCGAAATCCGCAGAGGCCTGACCGCATTCAAGATAGAATTTTCCAGTAGGGACTCCCAGAAAATTAGCACATCGCTCCATGATTTCCCCTACACCGAGAGCCTCATAATAACCGCTGACGAGAATGGATTGTGTCATCAGGGGTCGAAATTCTTCCGGTAAGGTCGCCAGAAATTCGCTTTCCCGATTCCCAAGCCTTTCCCTGATGTAGGAGAGTGTCGATTTGACAGCCGTACCCTTGATCATGAGCATGATCCCAGTGTATCACACCCCTTCCGGATGGTGTTATCAGCGAGGGGTAGCAGCTGGCTTTGAATCGTTCATGCGGTCGAAGCAGGAAAAGGTCCGGGGATAAAATCCCGGATCGGGATTGGCCACGGATAGAACCGTTGCCGCCATGGCTGTTCCAATGGCCGTGGCATAGTCCAGATGCATGGCGGAAATTTTGTCACCGGAACGATGGTAGGCCGGGTTGCTGTCGTAAAAAAAATCCTCACCGATTTCGATGGCGGGGATCCCGTAAATCCAAAAGGAGCTGTGATCCGATGCGGCGATCGCGTTATGGGTCAGTACTTCCACGTCCAGAGGAAGACCGAGGTTAACGGCGGCATCCGCAAAGATCTGCCCCAGATCCCGACTTCCGGACATAAGGCCCGCGTGAATGGGCACATAGCCGTCACCATTCCCATCATACCCAAACATATCCCCATTAATATCGGCAACGATGTTGGAACGACGCGTTGTATCCATGCTTTCCAGAAGGCCCCGGGAACCACACAGACCGACTTCCTCTGCGCTGACCCAGACGAGCCGGATCGTTCGCTGAGGAGGCAGGCATCGAAGCATTTCTGAAATTACCAGCATGGAGGCTGTCCCGGTTCCGTTATCATCCGCTCCCGGTGCCCGTCCCGAAAAGGGACGGTCATCGAAATGGGCGGTGACGTAAACTTCCTCATCGGGATAGAGCCACCCGGGGACGGTAACGGCTACGTTAAAGTGGGCCCCGCAGTAGGGGACGGCAAAGGGGAGAACTTCCGGAGCATATCCCTGGGACTGAAGGGTGATGTACAGATATTCCACAGCCATGGCCTCGGTGTGATCCGCCCGGGTCATAAGGTCGTAACTTCGGCTGTACAGAGCGATCTCCTGACCCTGAAAGAGGAAGGGATCTTCCCCCGAAACCTGGCGAAGGTACGACTCAAAACGTTCAGATGGAAAGAACGATGCCCCTCGGAAAGGAATGTCTGCAGGAGAGGACGCACGAAGCGGCCGCTCAGGGAATGGAGGCACACCCCTCATAGGAAGAACGGCAATATGGCCGCGGGGGGGAGGCTGGTCCCTGTCCCACCGGATCAGATATCGGCCGTTCTGAGTCGCGATTGGATCCTCTACATTCGTGTACCCGGACAGATGAGTCGAAATAACTGCGGCGGGATAGAGATCTCTCCAGAGCCCGAGATCGCGGTGCGGAACATCATGGTCCTTCAAGGACTGAAGTTCATCCGGATTTGCAAGAACAAGATAAAAACCGGGATCCGGATGGATGACATCCAGACCGGCGGGAAGACCTCCGGCTGGCTGGGTAAGAAGGATAAGATGGAGAGAAAGCTGGGCAATGGTTGATAGCATAATCATTTTCCTAACATCGGTTCAGGACGGACTATTCCATCCTTACAGGGGATCAGCGGAAACAGTTCCCGTACATGACTCGAAACTGTTCGTTCTCCGTAAGAGTCTGTGAAATATTAAAGAAAGATGCCAGATTTTCATTCGTTCTCAACAGGCGGTGTTTCAGTTCAAGAGCCAGCACATGCCAGATCCTTGCCGCCAGAACCGGACGTTCTTCAGAAATACGATCCATGGCGGCGCGATCGAACCGGAGCAATGCCACATCCGTAAGGGCTCTGCAGGTCGCCGATGATTTTCCCGATTCAATGAAGGAAAGCTCTCCTAACGTCTGGCCTTCTCCCAGGCTGGCCAGGATGAGTTCCCGGCCGCTGACAACATGGAGGACCCGTACGGTTCCCTTCAGAATGACATAGAGGCTGGAGTGAACCACACCGGGTTCGATGACTACATCGCCTTTCGCAAGGGTAAGATGTTCGGCAAAACCTTCTAAATAGGTTTTCTCTTCGTCCGAAAAGTGCATCCAGAGCGATGAAGAGCGCTGTTCTTCAACCATGGGGTTACCTCCTGGACCATTATTGTAACCCATGAATCAAAATGTCAGCAACGTTGACTCCACACCGTTGAACATATTACAATGTGGCCATGGCTCTTCGTCTAGGTGAACTGCTGGTTAAATCCAAACTGATATCAGAACAGCAATTGCAGGAGGCCCTGAACTTTCAGAAGGAAAAGGGCGGGAAACTCGGTGAAGCCCTTGTAGGACTCGGGCTGATTACTGAACAGGATATAACCGAAGTGCTCTCCCAGCAGTTCGGTGTTCCAGCCATCGATCTGGAGCACTTTGAGATTGATGAAAACGTCGTCAAAATTATCCCGGCGGATGTCGCACGAAAGTATCATGTCATGCCCGTCAGCCGTACGGGAGCGACACTGACCCTTGCCATGGGAGATCCCACCAATGTCTTCGCCATTGATGACATCAAGTTCCTCACGGGGTACAATGTCGAACCGGTCATAGCATCGGAAAGCGCCATCCACAGAGCCATCGACAATTATTACGGCACAACGCATGCGGTGGAGCTCAAGAAAGTCATGGACGACATCGCCAGTGCCGAAGATGCGGCCCTGGAAGTCATGGAAGAAGACGAAGAGATGGACCTGGCCGAACTTGAAGCCGAGTCGGAACAGGCTCCTGTGGTACGTCTGGTCAACCTGATCCTTACCGATGCTGTCAAACGGGGTGCAAGCGATATCCACATCGAACCCTACGAAAAGATTTTTCGAGTGCGGTTCCGAATCGACGGTGTCCTTTACGAAGTAATGAACCCCCCCATGAAGTTGAGGGATGCGATCATCTCACGCGTAAAAATTCTCTCCAAACTTGACATTGCAGAAAAACGTCTTCCCCAGGACGGACGCATCAAGCTCAAGATGAAACTTCAGGACAAGAGCAAGGATCTGGACCTTCGCGTATCGGTCCTGCCCACTCTGTTCGGGGAAAAGATCGTCATGCGTCTTTTGGACAAAGACAATCTCATGCTGGACATGACGCGTCTCGGTTTTGAGCCCGAATCACTGAAGTATTTTGAAGAGGCTATCTTCAGGCCCTGGGGAATGGTTCTGGTTACCGGACCCACAGGATCGGGAAAGACCAATACGCTTTATAGCGCTATTCAGAGAATCAACACACCGGAAGTCAACATCATGACCGCGGAAGACCCGGTTGAATTCAACCTGGCGGGCGTCAACCAGGTTCAAATGCACGAAGCCATTGGACTAAACTTTGCCGCCACCCTCCGTTCCTTTCTCCGACAGGATCCCAACATCATCCTGGTCGGAGAGATTCGAGACTTTGAAACCGCCGAAATCGCGGTCAAAGCCGCCCTCACGGGTCACCTCGTTCTCTCTACCCTCCATACGAATGATGCTCCCAGTTCGGTGACCCGCATGGTGAACATGGGGATCGAGCCCTTCCTGGTTGCAACCTCCGTCAACCTGATCGCCGCACAACGTCTAGTCCGCCGGGTATGTCAGAATTGCAAGGAGGAGGTCGATGTCCCTCCTCAGGCCCTGATCAACATAGGGTTCACACCGGAAGAAGCCAAGTCGATTAATATCGTCAAAGGTAAAGGTTGTGAAAAGTGTAACAATACCGGGCACAAGGGCCGCGTTGCCCTGTACGAGGTCATGGCCATGACCGATGATCTCCGGGAGTTGATCCTATCCGGAGCCAGCGCCATGGAACTGAAACAGCGGGCCGTGGAGGAGGGCATGCTGAGCCTTCGGAGAAGCGGCCTTGTCAAGATTATGAACGGCATCACCTCTATCGAAGAGGTGGTCCGTGAAACCGTAGCATAACGAGGAGGCGCGATGGCTATCAGTATCCAGGCGCTGCTGAAACAGATGGTCGAGCAGAATGGAACGGATTTACACGTCACGACGAACTCACCACCCGTCGTCCGCATCCACGGCAAGCTGCAACGGCTCGACTATCCGCCCCTGACAGCAGTGGAAACCAAGCAACTGATTTACAGTATCCTTACCGACGCACAGAAGCATCGGTTCGAGGAAGATCTGGAACTGGATTTTTCCTTCGGAATCAAGAATCTGGCCCGTTTCCGTGCCAACGTATATTCGCAAAGAGGTGCGGTGGCGGGGGCCTTCCGTCTCATTCCTTACGAAATCCGAACCTTTAAGGAACTGGGTCTTCCCGAAGTCATCGCCAAGATCTGCGACAAGCCCAGGGGACTCGTTCTGGTGACCGGGCCTACAGGCTCCGGGAAATCCACGACGCTGGCCGCCATGCTGGATAAGATCAACAAGGAACGATACGAACACATGGTGACGATTGAAGATCCCGTGGAGTATCTTCACCGTCATCAGAACTGTATTGTGAACCAGAGGGAACTTCACGCGGATACCCATTCCTTCAACAACGCCCTCCGCAGTGTTCTTCGACAGGACCCGGACATTGTACTGATCGGAGAAATGCGAGATCTAGAGACGATTGAAGCGGCACTCAGAATTGCAGAAACCGGTCACCTTACCTTTGCAACTCTCCACACCAACTCCGCGGTGGAAACCATCAACCGAATTATCGACGTTTTCCCCACCAACCAGCAGAGCCAGGTACGGACACAGCTTTCCTTCGTTCTGGAAGGCATCCTGTGCCAATCCCTCCTTCAGCGTAAGGATGGACGGGGACGGGCGCTCGCCATCGAAATTCTGATTCCGAATTCCGGTATCCGGAACCTGATACGTGAAGATAAAATTCACCAGCTGTACAGTATGATGCAGACCGGCCAATCGACCCACGGGATGCAGACCTTCAACCAGTGTCTCTCCAATCTCTATTTTCGTAATCAGATCACCCTTGAAACCGCTCTGGGCCGAAGTTCCAACCCGGACGAACTAATGGATATCATCTCTCGCGGCGCGGGAAATACGCCCCAACAGGCTCCCGGCCAGCGGCCTCCTCAACCCAGGCCGCGCTGAGAAAGGAGTAAACCATGCCTACCTTCGTATGGAAGGGAACAGGTCCCGATCGCAAGCCTCAGGAAGGGGTGATGGTAGCCGATTCCAAAGATACCGTCATTGCCAACCTGCGCCGACAGCGTATCATCGTGACCGCGGTCAAGGAAAAGGGAAAAGAAATTGCGCTTCCTAAATTCGGGGGAAGGGTCAAACCCAAAAGTCTCGCCGTTTTCACCCGGCAGTTCTCGGTCATGATCGATGCCGGCCTGCCCCTTGTCCAGTGCCTTGAAATTTTAGGAAACCAGGAAGATAACAAGCTCTTCGCCAAGATTATCCTTCAGGTCAGGCAGGATGTTGAAGCCGGTTCATCCCTGGCGGACTCAATGGGCAAGCACCCCCGGGCATTTGACGATCTCTACTGCAACATGGTCCGGGCAGGTGAGACCGGAGGTATTCTGGATACCATCCTCCATCGACTGGCCACCTACATTGAAAAATCGGTCAAGTTGAAGAGTCAGGTGAAATCAGCCCTGATCTATCCTGTGGCTGTTATCCTCATTGCAGCGATCGTCGTAGCGATCATTCTCTGGAAAGTCATCCCGACCTTTGCCGCTCTCTATCACGGACTGGGTGCCGAACTTCCCATGCCGACACGAATCACCATCGCCCTCAGTCACTTCCTCGTCAACTACGGCTTAATCATGATTGCATTCTTCATCGCGTGCACCATTGCGATCCGTCAGTACTATAAAACCTATACAGGACGGCGGAAACTGGATAAGTTCATCCTGAGCGTCCCTATTATCGGGCTTCTCATGCGTAAAATCGCCGTGGCCCGATTTTGCCGCACCCTTTCCACGCTGACTTCCTCCGGTGTTCCCATTATTGAAGGATTGGAGATCACCGCAAAAACTTCCGGAAACGCAATTATCGAGGATGCATTGATGGAAGTGCGGAGACGGGTGGAAGAGGGAAAGACCATCTCCGAACCCTTGAAGGAATCGGGAGTTTTCCCGCCTATGGTTGTGCAGATGATCTCGGTTGGCGAACAGACCGGTATGTTGGATACGATGCTGGAAAAAATCGCTATCTTTTATGAGGAAGAAGTGGATACTGCTGTTGCGGGTCTCATGAAGCTGCTGGAGCCTGTCATGATTTCCATCCTCGGCGTCGTCATCGGCGGCATCGTCGTCTCGATGTACATGCCGCTCTTCTCGCTTATCAGTAAAATCGGATAAACACATCGGGTGCAGCAGCGAACGGTTGTCTGGTTAATCATCCTGAGGGTGGTGGTCATCACCACCCTCTTGTTTACTGCGTTAATGTTTCAGTCGGTGACGGAGTTTACCCACACACTGAGCCCCTTCTTCTACCTGACAGCCCTGACCTACGCTCTTACGATCACCTATATCATCCTCCTGAAGCTGATTCCTTCCATTCTGAATGTCTATGCGCAGCTTTGTGGTGATGTCCTGATCATAACGACCATCGTTTACTACAGCGGCGGCCTGGAAAGTAGTTTTTCCTTCCTCTACATCATCATCATCATTATTGCCTCCACCCTGCTTTATCGCAGGGGAGGCATGGTAATCGCCTCGGCCTCCGCCATAGCCTACGGAGCCATGATTGACCTCCAGTACTATGGTTTTTTAACCTTCCTCCCCTTTTCCGAGGAAGCTCCGGTCTGGAGTCAGGGTAAAATTTATTACAATCTATTTATCAATATCATCGGTTTCTTTGGTGCCGCGCTCCTTACCAGCATCATTTCCGAAAAGCTGCGCAGAACCACGGAAGTATTGTCTGCGACCGCCAGTCACCTTCACGACCTCCAGGTCTTTCAGCATTCCGTGCTCTCCAGCATTACCTCCCCTCTGATTATCACCAATGAATTGGGAATCGTTCAGTACATGAACACCGGGGCCCGGGCGATGTTTCCGGACATGAGCGACATCACCTCACTCGGCCTCGTAACCCTGGAGCAGCTTCAGGAATATGTGCCCGATCAGATCCTCCCCGTCAATCAGGCCTTCCATCACCGCGGAAGAGTATATATTCCCGGAGTTTCAAGCTTCTCATCCTCCGATGAAAGTACCGCGGGCTTTATTTTCATTCTGGATGACATCACGGAACTGCAGAAGCTGGAAGCCGAGCTCCGCAGACAGGAGCACATTGCGGCAATCGGAACCATGGCAGCCGCCATTGCGCATGAAATTCGAAACCCCCTGGCCACCATCACGGGTTCCGTTCAGATGTTGGAGGGCGAATCCAGAGAAGAAGCCAACACCCATCTTTTCCGAATTATTCTGGATGAGTCCCGAAGGCTGAATCGTTTTATTGAAAATTTTATCCGCTTCGTGAAGAGTCCGGAACCCACCATAGAAATTCTTGATCTCAGACAGCAGATCATTGAATTGATCCAGCTTCTTGGAAGCAACCAGGACTGGAAAAAGATACAACTGAACCTGGAAGCCCCTGACCGTTCCATCTTCATCTATGGTGACCGGGACAGAATTCAGCAGATCTTCTGGAATCTTCTTACCAATGCTAGCAAAGCTCTGGGGCATGAAGGAGGAACCGTAAATATTTCCATCCAGCCGGATGGAAAAAAAGTTCGGATTACGGTACGAGATACCGGAAGCGGAATTCCTCCTGAAGAGCGGGAGCGCATCTTTGAGCCCTTTCACGGATCCTTTACAAAGGGGCTCGGGCTGGGTCTGACCCTGGTCAAACGTTACGTGGAAGAATCCAGAGGTTCAATCTCTCTCGGAGAATCTTCCGACTCCGGGACAAGTTTCATCCTCCAGTTTGAGAATGCGGAGCCACCCCATGCCTAAAATCCTCATCGTGGACGACGAACAGAACCTGCGGTCCATGCTTGCTATTTTCTTCGAAAAGCGTGGATATTCCACCGATCTTGCCAGTACGGGAGACGAAGCCCTCGACCTTCTGACCAGAAACAGCTACGACATCATTATTTCGGACGTACGCATGCCCGGAGTTGACGGCATCGAGCTTCTCCAGCACGTTCAGAAGGCTCCCGAATCCCCGCCGGTTCTTCTCATTACAGCGTATGGATCCGAAGATCAGTCTCTCTCCGCCATCCGAATGGGGGCGGCCGATTATATTAAGAAGCCCTTTGACATGGAGGAATTATACTTTCGTGTCACTAAAGCGTTGGACAAGGTAGACCTTCAGAGGAAAGTGTACGATCTGGAGGAAGTCCTGACCTCCCGCTATACATACGCCAATATCATTGGAAAGAGCTCATCCATCCAGAGAATTGTTTCCCTTGTGAAGCAGATTGCCCATCTCAATACCACAATTCTGATTACGGGGGAAAGCGGAACAGGAAAAGAGGTCATCGCTCGAGCCATCCATTTCAGCGGATCCAGGAAAGGGGCCCCTTTTGTGGGCGTCAATTGCGGAGCCCTGCCGGAGACACTTTTAGAAAGTGAACTCTTTGGTCACGCGAAAGGAGCCTTTACCGGAGCGGACCGGGACAAAAGCGGGCTTTTCCATGAGGCCAGCCACGGAACCATCTTCCTGGATGAAATCAGTGAAATGTCCCCCACAATGCAGGTTAAGCTTCTTCGGGTTCTCCAGGATAAACGGATTCGTCCGGTGGGCTCCACGAAAGAAATTGAAGTGGATGTTCGAATCATCGCGGCCACAAACAAGGATCTTTCCCGGGAAGTGGAGGAAAAGCGTTTCCGTGACGACCTCTACTATCGGATCAACGTGATCCATCTATCCATTCCCCCCTTGCGCAAACGCAAGGAAGACATTCCCATCCTCGTTCAGCACTTTATCCAGAAATTCTGCAAAGAGCTGGACATGCCGACAAAAAACATTACGGCCGAGGCTATGCGAATCCTTGAACAGTATCCGTGGCCGGGAAATGTTCGGGAACTTGAGAACATTCTGGAGCGAATCGTGGCCCTCGTGACGGAGCGTACCATTCAACCCTCGAGTCTGCCCGATCATCTTCGTGCAAAGTCCATCCCTGACACATTTGATTTCGAGATACCGGAAGACGGTCTCGACTTCAAGGATCTCATCGATTCCATCACAAAAAACATCATGCGCAAAGCCCTTCAGACCGCGGAGGGGAATCAGACCGAGGCCGCACGACTTTTGAAGATGACTCCAAGGTCTTTTCGATACCTTGTGGGGAAGTATGATATTCGATAGTGGACTGGCTGTACTGATGATCTGGACGGCCCTCTCCATCCCGGCACAGGGAGAACCGTCCGGTCCTCATGTCATTCTACCCTCCGGCCATATTCTGACTGTGGAACTCGCAATCACGGATGAAGAACGATCCTACGGTTTAATGTTCAGGGAATCCCTGGCCCCCGACACCGGAATGCTATTCCTCTTCAACCATTGTGAACCCCATTCCTTCTGGATGAAGAATTGTTTCTTTCCTCTCGATCTTCTCTGGCTGGACAGGGATGGAACCATTCTGGCCATAGAGGAAAACCTGCTTCCCTGTCGTCATGAGCCCTGTGAGCTGTACGAGCCGCAGGTTCCTGCCTGCATGGTGCTGGAAATCGACGGGGGAAAGGCACAGGATTGGAAGCTGAAACCGGGCAATAAAATTACAATCAAAGGAGTCCCCCGTGAAAAGACATACGGTCCATAAAGCGGTTTTTCCCGTCGCGGGTTGGGGAACTCGCTGGCTTCCGACAACGAAAACTATCCCAAAGGAACTTCTTCCGGTAGGTGACCTTCCCCTGATTCACCATGTCGTAGAGGAAGCGGTTTCCAGCGGGATGGAGGAACTCCTCTTTGTGATTTCGAAAGGAAAGGAAACAATCCCGGACTATTTCCGGGAGGATGCCGATCTGACAGCTTTTCTGCAGTCTCGTGGACGGATGGAAATTATGGATTCATGGCTGGCGCTCTGCAGAAAGCTGCAGGTGGGTCAGGTCATTCAAAAGGAAGCCCGGGGCCTGGGAGATGCCGTCTATCAGGCACGGAACTTTTCCGAATCTTCCCCCTTTGCCGTCCTCCTTCCCGATGACCTGGTCTTTTCCCAAACTCCCTGCATGGCTCAGATGGCTGCCATTCACAACGAATTTGGCGGAGCTGTCCTTGCATTGGAGCGCGTACCCATCGATCAGATTTCCCGCTACGGGGTAATCGATGGGGAAGAGGTGAAGCCGGGCATCTTTCGTGTCCGCTCCATGGTGGAAAAACCAAAACCCGAAGATGCGCCTTCGGATCTTGCCGTTATTGGACGATACATCCTTCCCCCGGAGATTTTTCCCGCCCTGGAAGATTTGCCGCCTGGCGCTGGAGGAGAGATTCAGCTGACCGACGCCATTGCAAGGTTAATTTCAGATACAGGAGTTGTGGGTGTGATCTTCGAGGGTACCAGATACGACGCCGGGTATCCCCTGGGATGGCTCTTTACGAATCTGAAGTACTTTTCGGAGGATCCGCGCTTTTTGGATCACTCTTTGCTTCAGTCGATTCGGAACTTGATTTTCCGGCAGGAGTAGATGATTTTCGAGCATAATCCGTGATATACCAGCCGCTACCCTTGAACTGGATAGCAGGCGCATTGATCTTTTTCACCAGTGTTCCGCCACAACGTTCGCAGGTATCGGGATAGGGATCGCTGATACTCAGCAGCACTTCAATTTCCGCCTGACAGGCCGTACATCGAAATTCATAGAGGGGCATGGCTTACCTCGTGATCAGGATTTAACCTGGATTTTAATGATGCCCTTTTCCTTTACCCTTTCAATCATCCTGAGGCAAAGAAAGGCATAGAGAACCTTGGCGTTTTCTTCCGGCTCCATGGGACCCTTGGTGACAAGAGTCACCAGAGGCCTTTTTCCATCAATAAGTCCCAGGAGTTCCAGTTCCTTAGGGGAAAGATCCAGGGATTTTTCGTCCTCTGGATGGTTCACTTTCGCAAAGAGGGTGGTTTTCATACCCAGGCGGGAGATCAGAAAACGGGCATCTTTTACCGTTTTAATCCCCTCAAGGATCGCCTTCCGTATGGAGATATTCAGTTTGATGAGCTCTTCATCCTTGTACAGCCCGACATAAAAGTTCAGTGTTCCCTCTTTCCAGGCAAATACGCTGAACACGATATCACGAACCTGTTCCCGTATGCGGACATAGAGATCCTTTGGCGTGATGGCACCCATGGAAACCAGAATGTTTCCCTGACGCCCCTTTCCCGCCTTGAGCTGCCGTACCGATTCGTCGTATTGATCCTGCGTAATAATTCCCCGATAGAGTAGATACTCGCCAAGCCGGTCGTCCTCGACATTGGAGGTGGCGAAATGAATCATTCCATTTTTGATGAAGATTTTCTTTTCGATTTCACCCTGCAACACGGAAACGACACCGGGGACCCTGTAGCGCTCAATCGTGGCCAGAGCCTCGGGAACGGGCATTGTCTGAAGAGAGCCGGTATACAGGTATTGTTCCGCCACGGATCAGGTTATCTTGATCTCCCAGGAATAGGGAATGGAAGGATCATCGTAGGGAACCCTGTATTCATCCGGTTCCTTATAGTTGTATAGACGGGTGGGAAAGTTGAGAAGAAAGGACGGCTTTACTCCGGATGTCTTATACCCGTGCAGGACACCGACAGGAATCTTTACCAGGATGGGGTTATCTTCTCCCATGAAAAATTCATTAATTTCTCCACAGGTGCCTGAATCTTCTCTTCCATCGTAGAGAACGACCTTACACATGCCGGAGAGAACACAAAAATGGTCATCCTGCAGGCGATGGTAGTGCCATGCCCGTATGACACCGGGATAGTTCATGGAGACATAGGTCATGGAAAAGTTTTGAAAGATCGGATCGTCGGAACGGAGGATTTCCATAAGGAAACCGCGTTCATCGCAATGTTTGGCCAGTTTCTTTATTTCGACACCTTGAATCATGAAACCTCCATCTGGGTCACCGCGATTTGAAGAACGGGTCAAAAACCACTGTAATGCAGTTAAAACCGGTCAGCCAGCTGGCTGAGCTGCGGAATCATCAGACGTTCCCCACGCAATGCTTTCAGGATACAGACAACATGGAGAGCGAGAACAGCAAACCAGACCAGGGTCCATATCAGGCAGCTGAAGACCCACATGACACTGGGAAGGATGATATTCAGAAGCGTCGTAAAGATCAGCAGAGCGATTAACGCAACAAGTTCGGCCCCGAAGAGGACAAGACCGTGCTTGGCATGCCACTGCACATCCTCATCCTTTTCCTCCACGAGAAGGGGAATAAGGGCAAAGATCCCGAGATAGGCCAGGACATACCATGCAATTGTCTTTTCCTGCTCTGTCATACAACCTCCGGAGTACTACACATCTAGTGTACTGAAGTTATCCCGCTCTTGCAAGGGTTACAGGCACCGTGACCTCAATTGAAAGGGAGCCTGAACCCGGTGATACAATAGGAAGTCATGAAGCGGATTGCGCTCTTTATTCCATGTCTGATCGATCTCAGCATGCCGGATACCGGTCTTCACATGGCGGACCTGCTTGAACACGCAGGTTTTACGGTGGTATGCCCGGAAAATCAGACCTGCTGCGGACAGCCGGCCTTTAACACCGGATTCAGGGAAGAAGGTCTGCCCTACGCTCGCCATTTTCTCGAAATATTCGAACGTGAAGCGGTTGACGCCATCGTCTCCCCTTCCGGTTCGTGCACCGCCATGGTGAAAATTCACTACGGTGAACTTTCCCTTACGCAATGCGAACGAGAGAGCTGGAACCGCCTGAGAGATCACATCTATGAATTTTGCGAATTTTTCTCCGAATTTGCCCCCCTGGAGCAATTTACCTTTCAGGGAGCGGAAAAAATACTTTTCCACGACCCCTGTCATCTGCTCCGTGAACTAGGCGTAGAGGAAGCGCCCCGCAGACTCCTGGCCCGGGTGGCCGGGATCGATCTTTTTCCATCCCCCCCGGCTCGATGCTGCGGATTCGGAGGGACCTTTTCGGTGAAATATCCCGACCTGTCCGTAAAAATGACCGATACCCGGCTCGATGAATTGCTTCAGAATCGAGACGTGGATACACTTCTGACCGCGGATCCATCCTGCCTGATCCAGATTCGGGGCAGAGCCAGAGAACGGGGTCTGTCGATTCAGTGTGAGCATATTATCGACTTTCTCCATCGGTGCTGGGTCCATGAATAAAACCAGACATGCACTGGAGAGGGCCCTTTGTGATCCTGACCTGGCAGGCAAGGTGGACCGGGCCACCGGCATCACCCTGAGAAAGCGGGAAACCCTCATCCGGGATTCCTACCCTGACTGGGAATCCCTCCGGGAGTCGGCATCGGAGATTCGATCCCGGAGTGTGGCGCTTCTGCCGGACCTGGTCAGGATCTTTACGGCGTCGGTCGAAGCAGGAGGGGGAAACATCACCATCGTAGAGGACTATGACGAGCTTTGCCGGGTGGTGGAGGAAATTCTTCGTCCCTATCGGGACCGTCCCATCGTAAAAGGAAAATCGATGCTCACCGAGGAGACCGGATTACGGGATTTTCTCGGAATGAGGGGGTACGAGGTCGTAGAAACCGACCTGGGCGAGTTCATCATTCAACTGCTGGACCAATCCCCTTCTCATATCACCGCTCCGGCTATCCATCTTTCACGGCATGACATTTCCCGGATCTTTCGGGAAAGGCTTGGAGGACCGGACACCACCGATCCGCAGATTCTGACCCGTTTTGCACGGACCGTACTCCGAAAAAAATTTTTGAAGGCACAGGCTGGAATTACGGGAGCAAATTTCCTGGTTGCTGAATCCGGGACGGTGGTCCTCCTGGAAAACGAGGCGAATATACGTCTTTCCTCCACTCTTCCCGATGTAGTGATCTCGATTGCCGGTGTGGAGAAGCTGATCGAACGGACAACCAACCTCTCCCCGCTTCTCAAGCTCCTCCCCGCTTCGGCAACGGCACAGATTCAGAATTGTTATACGTCTTTTCTTCCGCCCGATCCCAGAAGGCACATCGTGCTTCTGGCCGGGAAACGAATGTCACTTCGGGAAGATCCGGTGGGATCGGAGATTCTGAAGTGCATCCGATGCGGTGCCTGTCTCAACACCTGCCCGGTCTTTCGTCTGGTGGGAGGACATGGATATGGAACCGTCTATTCAGGCCCGATGGGGGCCATCCTCACTCCCCTTCTTTCACCGGAACATCGATCGCTACCCTATATGTCCAGCTTATGTGGTGCCTGTACCGACATCTGCCCCGTACACATCCCCCTTCACCGACTTCTTCTGGAATTACGTTCGAGATCCAGAAAGGATTTCCTCTCTTCTTCGCTCTTTACCCTCTTCCGTGCGGGTGCCAACCCCCGCGCCTATGGCATGGGAACGTCAATCTTTCGTAAGCTACCTAATACGATCCGGAGGCGACTGCTCGGCCCCTGGACGCGAAAACGGGGAACGTTTCCGGTATCCCCGGAGTCGTTCCGGGAAAAGTGGCGCAGGAGGAAAAGGGAGCGGAACCATGCGTGAAGCACTCGAACGTGTTCAGGCCGAGGTGTTTTCCTTTGCCGATATACCATCCATTGTAAATTTCCTTTCGTCCCTCCCCTCCCCCTACCTGATCGCGGAGGAATTGAAATCCATCCTGCCGTGGACGCACACCCTGCGGCCTCCGGCTCTCCATCCGCAGGAAGCTCGAACCGGCCTCTCCCTGGCCCGCCTGGGCGTAAAAACCACGGGGACTCTCCTGGTTCCCGGCACCGACACCGCCTCCCTCCTTCCGGAGACCAGCGTGATTCTCCTGCCGAAGGAGAGGATCGTGGATGCACTCGATGACCTTGTGCTCTATGTCGCTCAGCACGCCCGTGAGCATCTCGTGGCGATCAGCGGCCCTTCCCGGACTGCAGACATCGAAAAGACGCTTGTTCTCGGAGCACACGGGCCGGAACGTCTGATCGTCCTTCTCCTGGATCAGTACCCGTAAGAAACTCCTACTTCAGCTCGGTTACCATCTCCCGGACATCGGGCTGGTTTGGATCCAGATCGAGAGACTGAAGAAGAGCTGTTTTCGCCCCTGTTTTATCTCCCAGACGAAATCGAATCATCCCGAGAGCTTTATAGATGGAAGGGTTTTTCAAACCCATTTGCTCCGCCGACTCGATCTGCTGAATGGCTTCACGGTTTCGTCCCAGAGAGGCCAGAGCGGCTCCGTAGTTAAAACGGAGCATGGCATCCCGGGGCCGCACAGGCAGAGCCCGGGCAAAGTATTCCAGAGATTCTTCGTAGCGCCCCAGCATGGCCAGAGCCGCGGCCAGGTTTGCCCGGGCTTCTCCATTTCCGGGATCACTCTGAAGGACCTTCCGGGCCGCAATTTCCGCCGTACCCGGCTCCCCCTGGCGCAGAGCCACAGCCGAGATCTTTTCCAGGGATTCCAGCGAACCCTCACTGCGTTTCAGGATCGTTGCCAGAAGACGCTGCACCTGGTCCGTCTCCCCTCTTCTCTTATGGTAGGCAATCAGCTCTTCCACGGCTACGGGCTCTGTAGGATTAATTGCCAGTGCCTGCCGGAACAAATCGGCGGCATCTTCTTCACGATGCCCCTTGAGAAGAGCCATGCCCAGTGCGGAATACAGACCGGCTTCCCTACCGTATTTGGCTTCAAGAGAAAGAAGAAAGTCGAAGGAATCCTGCAGGTTTCCGGTCAGGGCTCCTTCCTCCACTAGATGGTAGAGTGCTTCATCCGGCAGCAGCTTGCCCACTTCAAAGGCCTTCTTCAACAGGTGGTAGGCTTCCAGGTGACGCCCATCCTGGGCTTCCATTCTCGCGAGTCCAAAGTATCCGAGGCCGAACCCGGGATTCAGTTCAACGGATTTTTTATACGAACTGCGGGCCACTTCACGATCACCCCGTTCCAGGGCCGCAGCGGCCTGATTATAGAGCTGTGTAAAACTTTCAGCCTCGGCCGGTTTTTCCGGACTTCCCTCTCCCCCCTGCATTCTCTGCCCCGGAGAGAGATAACCCAGGGCGGCAAGTTCCTTAATGCGGTCCTCGTCGGGAACTACCGGCCCCTGGTGCTCTTTCCAGGGGGCCGGCAGGGTTTCATAGGTCGGAATCATCGCGGCGGCAGGAATGCTTTCGGTAAAGATCTGGCTCATCGGTTTTCCCACGAACTCATCCGAACAGGGAAATCCCAGCAGGGTGAAGATCGAGGGAAGAATATCGTAAATATCGGCATCGGTGAAGTACTCCTTACGAATTCCGGGCCCCTTTATCATAAAGACCCCCGTCATCCGGTGCCAGCGGGGGGCCCCCAGGGCAAAATCATCCGGCGGTATGGACGGTCTGGCCTTTCCCGTGTAAAAACCATGGTCCGCCGTGATGATTACCGTTGTATCGTCCGGTAACTCTTTCAGCATACGGCCGACGAGTTCATCAACATAGATGTAGTATTCTTCCATGGCGCGATGGAATTTCAGGTGATCTTCCGTCTTTGTCCAGGAAAGCTTCGGATCCAGATAGTGCCCGAACCGATGTCCGATCGTATCCGTTCCTTCCAGGTACACCGCGGAAAGATCCCAGGGTCCGCGCTTCAGGACATCGGAAAAAATCTCAAATGTGGACCGGGTGGTGGCCAGGATATGACGAAGGTGGTTGATGCGGTTGGAATATCGATCCTCAGACTTCAACCCGACTTCCCATGCCCGGTCAAATTCCTCTCTGGATATGTCAATAAATCGATGCACCGTATCATAATCCACGTCTTCAGCTTTCCTGACCATATCAGCGTAATGACCTTCCAGGTTCCCGGGATAGACATTCCCCTCTACATCCCGGCCGCCCTCCATCCCGAAGAGCTGGTAAAAGAGACGTTCTGACACCATAATCCCATTGATTTTTTCAGCAGGGAACGTAGCCCACCAGCCGACAACATTTACTCTCAGCCCAAGGGCGCTGAGGATAGTCCAGAAGGTCTGCGTTTTCCGAAAGCTTGATGTAATGGGTACATCAGTCCCCGTGTTCGGGTCCTTCGTTACAAAATCGAGAATTCCGTGATCTTCCGGATATCGGGAAGACGCGATGGATGTCCAGATTAGAGGAGATAGAACCGGTTCAAAAGAACGGAGATCACACCAGGCGCTTCCCTGCTTGAACGACGAAAATGTCGGAAGTTTTCCTTCTGCGGCCAGTCGGTCCAGAAGGACCCAGTCCAATCCATCCAGTCCGATCAGGAGAATTTTTGTTCCCGTCGGATGGACAGCTTTTCGTATCCCCGGGGGAACTTCCTCGCTTCCGCTCACCTCAATCAGAAGCCCGTCAATGGGCAGGGCTGAAAGACGGCCGGAAAGGGCTGCATGCACGGTACTGGGAATCTCCGGGGCCGTTCGAGCCTGATTCAAAGAGTCCGGAAGAGCCACGATCACGCTTTCCACGCTATCGGGGAGTACTGGGATTTCCATCAGCCGGTCAATGTCCCATCGATATTCCACAAGAACGTGGACCCGGGTCTGGGCTCCCTCCTTCGAGAGTATTGAAAGATCCCGATCGATCGATTGAAGTTCGGAGGGAAAGAGACGGGGATTCGTCCACGGAGCATGAACGTGCAGTCCGGGATGGAAAATTCGATCTCCGCTGACCCCGACATGACCGTCGGGAATCCTGGAAACCGAAAGCCACCCGAGGACAGAAAGGACAACCACAGCCAATCCAATGATGAGAATACGCTTCACAGGTTTATTATCCCAGATTTATCCCCTCAGAGAAACTTAGATCCCCTGAGTGTCATGACTCGATCCGATTTTGTCGATCAGGAGGCTGAACAGTAGGTGTCGAGAAGATAGTGCCGCGTCTGTACAGAAGAGGATTCCAACAGGCGATCCGGGAGAGCTTTCAGGATTGCACAACCCTGGTTCAATTTTCCCTGGAGGAGAATGTAGTGTGCCTCCCTCAGGTGGAGCTCCGGATTCCCCGGATCGAGCTTCTTCATCGCGGCCAGAATCTCCCCGGCATCGCCCCAGGGCGGCTCTTCCAGGAGGAGGTCCACGAGGGCAAGCCCGGCGGGAAGAAATCCTCGATTCAATTCCCAGGATCTTCGGTAAGCCTGTAAGGCACGATCTCGATCTCCCCTGGCACGAGCCAGTTCTCCCAGGGAATACCAGGCCGGAAAATAGTCCGGCATATCCGCGACGAGTAGATCAAGAACTTCCTTCGCCTCTTCAACCTGATCGGAAGCATCCAGAGCGCGGGCCAGGCGCCATCGCACCTCGGGATCGTCGAACCCGCCGTCCAGTGCCTGTCGAAACCGAGCGACGGCGGCGAAAGGATCACCCTGTTCAAGAGCGATAATTCCAAGAGCATAGCAGGCAGGCGGATCCCCGGGGATTTTCTGAAGATAGGCTTCCAGGGTACTGCGGGCTTCCGGGTAACGTTTCAGGTGAAGCAGGCCCTGTCCAATTTTCAGAAGGAGGTCGATCTGGTCCGGGGATTGTTTCAGGGCGGCCTGGTATGCCGTCATGGCCTCAATCCATCGATTCTCGCGGCGGTAGAGATCACCGGACAGACGCATCAGGCTCGCATCCCCGGGATAGGAGGAACGCGCCCGGTTCAGGACGGCTTCCGCTTCCCTCCACCGCTCTTCGGAAAGGAGGAGCGTAATTTCCTCGATCGTTCGAAGGAGAACCAGACCATCCTTGGGATCGGGGAGATCCATTCCCGAGAGATCATTGATGCCTTCCGGAGAAGACACACCGGCCAGATATCCCAGAGACTGGACCTGGCGCCGATCTTCCTCCCGTACCATGAAACCTTTACCCGATTCGAGAAGGGGATTCGATGCCAGAATGGACTGCAGGGCACGTTCCAGGGAACGGCCTTCCTGATTCTCTTGACTCCAGAGGTTGGTGTGTTGAGCCGGATCTTCCTCCAGACGATAGAGCTCAGGCCGGGGAGCCCGGATATAAGACCACGATTCCTTGACCAGGCCTCTCAGGGGACTGAACCCATGGTGGAGAAAGGGAACCATCGACTCGAGCAGGACCGCACGGTCGGGGTGATCCTTCTCTGAAAGATCGAGCCCGGGTCCGGTGTACGGAACTTCCATACCGAGAACACCGAGAATCGTTGGGAAAACATCGACAAGGGAGACCGGCTCCCGGGTAACAATCGGGGCCTGGAGCCCCTCCATGGACGGGAGGTGCATAACCATCAGGACCCGCATCGTGTCGCCATAGATGAAGTAGCCATGGGTTTTTTCCCCGTGATCTCCCAGGGCTTCGCCGTGATCACTCACCAGGATGATCATAGTCTGATCAGGGCGGGGAAGATGATCCAGGATCCGGCCAAGGGACCGGTCGACGTTGGCTACTTCCCCGTCGTATGGATCCTCCACGACCGCTTTCAGATCCGCAGGGGGAGCATAAGGCATGTGGGGATCGTAATAATGGACAAAGGTAAAGAATGGAGAAGGGCTGTTTTTTCGTCCCCCCATCCAGTCCACAACCCGATCCGCGGTGCGGTCTGCCGTGGCTTCCGGGATCGTAAGGGAACGTTTCAGGTCCGAACTGTCCCACACGTGGATATAGGAGGAAAAACCCCGGTCCAGTCCAAAGGGTGCGGCGAGGACATAGGCGGAAACAAAGGCGGCCGTCTCATAGCCCTGCTTCCGGAGAATGTCGGGAAGAACCGGGACAGAGTCCGCCAGTCTTCCTCCCGCGTTATCGTAGAGGCCCAGCTCACGAGGGTACCGCCCGCTCAGGAGCGCCGCATGGGAAGGCAGGGTCATGGGGACAGGAGCCCAGGCATTGGAAAAGTGAATCCCCTCGTGCACCAGCCGGTCGATCGTGGGGGTCAGGGCCCCGGTATGGCCATAACAGCCCAGCCGATCCACACGAAGGGTATCGATGGAGACCAGGAGAATGTCCGGGAGTCCGGATGGTAAGGGTTTTGCCTGGACTTCCACCTTCCGTCGGCACGATCCGGCGGAAAGAATCAGAAGAACGAAGAAAAAAAGGACTGGAAGCCGGAGCTTCCAGTCCTTAGAGTGTTTCACCCTGAAAAACTTACCAGGACAGAATGAATCCGATGCGGAAGGACTGAGGATCCTGGAACAGCAGGGTCTGACCCCAGGTGGGGTTGAGGTAGTCGCAGTAGCCACTGCGGCCGGGATCGCCTTCGGGCAGATCGCAACCCTGCGGGTTGTCTTCAAATCCGTCGGCAATACCGTCGTCGTTGATGTCCCAGAGACCGGTCGTGTCGGTCCACTGCAGGGCAATGGAGTCCCAGGTCTGCTCGGCAACCAGAGGCTGCTGCCAGTCGAAGACATTGAAGATGTCCGCGATGAGCTTGAGGTCGACGCGGTCGGACAGCTTGACCGGGTAAGAGAGGTGCAGGTTGATGAAGTAGAGCGGATCGGTGCGGCCGTAGTCACCACGCTTACCGATGAAACGCTCGTCGTCACCGTAGTCAATGTGGGAACCCAGCTTGGACAGCGGGGTACCGCTCATCCAGCGGGCATCAAATCCCGTGACCAGGCCAAAGTCGAAGCGATAGGAACCGTACGCCTTGAACTGCCAGGTGCGGTCGTTGGGCATCAGACCGTTGGTTCCGTTCATGAGCTGGGGCAGGTCGAAGAGGGAGGTGATGAAGGGATCGAGCTGGCCGTTGTCCTGACGGAAGAGGCCGCCGTAGTTACCCTTGTTCCTGGACCACAGGACGGAGGTGTAGAGCTGCCAGTTGTCGGAGAAGCGCTTCTTGAGGGAGAGCTCGACGGCGCGATAGATACGGGACGCCTTCGGGATGCAGAATTCTCTCTCTTCGTAAGAAGAGCCGGCCAGGTCGTTGGAAACGGTAATGCAGGCAGAGCCGAGGTCGCCCACACCGGGGTTTCCAATGATGTAGGTGGATCCACCGTCAAAGGAGAAGTCTTCCATGACGTCGCCGATGGAGCGGTAGATTCCCTTGATGCCGAGGGCCCAGTTGGGCATGACTTCATAGTCGCCGCCGAGGATGATCTCTTCTTCGTACATCGGCTTGATGCCGTCGACGATCGTGGCGGGACCGCCGGAAAGGCGATAGCGCTGCAGGAGACCGGGGTTCGTGGCGGAGGGAAGCTCATAGTCGCCGTTCTCGTCGGTCGGATACTGGTAGTAGTAGAACATGTAGTTCTCGTTGCCGAAGGCCCGGACGTTGATCTGCAGGGGCACGGCGTTGTAGAACTTGCCATAGTGGCCATAGGCTTTGGAACGGCCGTTGTTCATGAAATCCCAGATGAAGCCGATGCGCGGGGAGACCATGTCGCCGAGGCCGAAGTCCAGGTTGGTTCCCGTGGCGCTGGAGACGTCACCGGTGGATTCGGAAGAATCCATGCGGACGCCGAGCTTCAGGGTGAAGTTGGGCGTGACCTTCCAGGCATCCTGGAGGAAGACAGCCATCTCGTCCGTGTTGCCGTGGGAGTTCTGCTGGTAGTTTCTGTCGTAGTAATCCATGTAGTAGATGTAGCCGGGATCATACAGATAGAAGCGCTGACCGTCACGGGCGGGCATAAGAAGGCCGTCATCGGCCACGCCGTCGCCGTTGAAGTCGCACTGCAGGCCGGTGATATCGGCATACTCGGCCATGGACAGGGCTGTCCAGCTGAAGTCGGGGTCGAGATAGTTCTCAACGCCGTCGCCGTCTTCGTCGCCGAAGTAGTCATAGGCGGCCGCTGCGCGGGCATCGCCGATGGGTACGCAGTGCTCACCGATGGAGCCGTTCACGCCGGCGTAATCGGTGAATTCGAGAGAACTGAAGCTCAGACCGATCTTGAATTCGTGGTCACCGATGAAGTAGGAGATAGCGCCCTTGTACTGGTCGCGGTTTCGGGAGGTGTCATACTCGGCAAAGCCGGCGCCGCCGAAGGAGATGCCGTTGCCGCAGTTGACGCCGTAGTCGGTGTGGGAGCCGTAGCAGGTCCACATACCGCTCCAGTCGACCCAGGTAGCCTGGTCGAGCATCGGGAGGCGGTCAACCTTCGTCTCGGTGTGGTTGGCCTTGAACTCGAAGAGCAGGTCGGGCGTGAGGATCGAGTTCCAGGAGAGGCCGTAGTTATCACCGCCCTCTTCGCGTGTCCGGTTGAAGTTTGTCACAATCGGGGCACCCGGATCCATCGGATTGGCCATGTCGTAATCGGAACGATCGGAGACGTCGATGAAGTAGTCGCCGTAGAAATCGTTTCCGGTCTTGGGGTCGCCGATGAGGTTCAGCGACACGCTGTTGGAAGGCGTGATCTGGTAGTTGAGCTTCAGGGCATAGTAGCCCGGATCACCTTCACGCTTTTCCGTGAAGGAACCCGCGCCTTCACCGGGGAGGCGGTTGGTTTCTTCGTAGTAGACCTCGTTGTAGGCCACGAAGTACCACAGCTTATCCTCGATGATCTTGCCGCCAACGTCCGCGCCGTAGTCGTAATCCTTGAATCCTTCGAGGGCGGAACCGCCGACGGGCTCGTCGCCTTCGGAGGTCATGGAGTCATCGGTGAAGTATCCGAAGACTTCGCCGTGGAGCTCGTTGGATCCGGACTTGGTCACGACGTTGACGATACCGCCCATGGCGCCGCCGTACTCAGCCTCGTAGCCGCCGGTCTTGACTTCGACTTCCTGAACGAAGTTGAAGGTGACGTTGGTGCCGATGGTACCGAATGTCGGGTCGGAGGTATCCATACCATCGACCAGGTAACGGTTCTCTGCGGATGATGCTCCGCCGAAGGACGGGTTGGAGCCCAGTTCACCATAGAGGGCGCCGGAAGCCAGGAAGGCGAGATCCTGATAGGAACGGCCCGTGGGCAGATCCTGGATGACTTCCTGGGTGAGGTTGGCGCCGGCCGTCGTCGTGGTAACGTCGATGACGGGAGCCTCGCCGGTAACCGTCACGGTCTCTTCAAAGGCAGCCTGCATGGTTACCTGCAGGGTGACCGTACGGTCCAGGCCGACCTGGATGTCAGCCTGCTTCAGGGTGGCGAATCCTTCCATGGACGCGGTGAGCGTATAGAGGCCAGGGGGGACAAGCTTGAAACGGAACGTGCCATTGACGTCCGTCTGAGCTACCCTGGTCCCCTGCATGTTCGGGGATTCTATTTCCACCGTGACGCCGGGAAGGGGCTGTCCGCCGTTATCAACGACGTTGCCCTGAATCGAGCCGGTCGTCTGCGCCAGTGCCAGTCCCGCAATCAGCAGGACACCAAGCACCAGCAGTGATGCTTTGGACCAAAACGAACTCATATAAAACCTCCTTAAAAAGTTTGGACTCTGTATTGGTTGTCCGTGTTACATGTATGCAATTTTGCTGCCAATTTGGAGGATCTCCGGCATAAAAAAGCACCGTTCCTGTATCTCTCGTTCACACAACAGGTTACTGGCATTTTTCCCGCACTGTTTTTATAGACCGGACGCGCAGGGTAAAACCACAGTCAAGAGGTTGAACGGGTGTTCATCCTGTTGAATCGACAGGGTCGGCCGTGACGAGAACTGCACCGGTTTCCACCGCCTTCCCTTCCTCGACCGGCACCGTACGGATGATACCCGGACGTTCGGCACGGATCTCATTTTCCATCTTCATCGCTTCCATGATCATCAGAGGCGTTCCTCCATCTACGGCATCACCGGGAGTCACAAGAATGCGTTTAATCTTCCCGGGAAGGCTCGCCTTCAATTCCCATCCCGACCGATCTTCTTCCCCTTCGCGGGCCTGGCGCGCCCTGTACTCCAGCTCGGTCATGGCGGTAACGATCATGCCTTCACTCCCCAGACCGATTCGAATATTCCCGTTCCCCTCTTCCCGCAGGGTCATCTCAAACTGGCGTCCCTGGTCATCAATCAGGCTCTGGGTGTACCCGTACCCTTCCCGTAATTCGGCTATAATTCGTTCTTCCGGAAACATGACCTCAAATCTTCCATCTGGGAGTTCGCAGACCTCGACGGCAACTTCCTGACCATCCACGGATAAACGGATAATCATCGTCCCCTCCAGGAACAGCTTTTCCATGGACTCCGGGGCTGTTCGGGAAGGATCTTTTCCCTGTGCTGGCGAAATCGATGGATGGCCGCAAGAGTCAATGCGGCCCGGGAAAAGAGCGGATCCGAATCCATTCGAAGGTTGGAAAGTATACGATCGACAAACCCCGTATCGTAGGATCCCTCAAGAAATTCCGGAAGTGAGATTACGTGGGCAAAGAAGGGGAGGTTCGTGTCAATACCCTCGACTCGATGCTCCCGCAGAGCACCCAGAAGCCTTCGAATCGCTTCGATCCGCGAGGATCCATGAGCAATCAGCTTGGCCAGCAGGGGATCGTAATCCAGGGGAACCGTATAACCTTCCGCCACGCCGCAATCATTGCGGATTCCCGGTCCTTCCGCCAGCCGAAGGTAGAGAATCTTTCCCGGGCAGGGGGCAAAGTTGTGGAAAGGGTCTTCGGCATAGACCCGACACTCAATGGCGTGGCCCCGCATGCGAACATCTTCCTGTCGGAGAGAGAGGTGCTCTCCCATGGCTACACGGATCTGTTCCTGAACAAGATCAACGCCTGTAACCATTTCGGTAATGGGATGTTCCACCTGGATCCGAGTGTTCATTTCAAGAAAGTAGATGTTCCTGGATGCATCCACGAGAAATTCGACGGTCCCGGCCGAATCGTATTCCGCCGCCCTCGCCACAGAACACGCAAGCGACCCGAGCCTTTCACGCATGGGCGGATCCACGATGGGAGAAGGACATTCCTCGACGATTTTCTGGTGGCGCCTCTGGAGGGAACACTCCCTTTCCCCGAGATGAATTACATTTCCATGGTGATCCGCCATCACCTGAACTTCAATATGTCTCGGTTTCTCCAGGAATTTTTCGACATAGACCCGTCCATCACCAAAGTAAGAACTTGCCTCGGAGCTCGCACGCTCGAAGGCGGGAAGGAGGTCCTCGGGACGGTCCACTCTCCGCATCCCCTTTCCCCCTCCTCCGGCGGATGCTTTGAGCAATACAGGAAACCCGATTCCGCTGCAGATTTCCGCGAGTTTCGCGGGATCGTCCACAGGCTCCTTTGTACCGGGGATAATCGGAACCCCGTGAGGAGCTACAGCCTGTCGGGACAGGACTTTGTCGCCCATCAGATTCATGCTCTTCGGGTTGGGGCCGATAAAAACGATTCCGGCTTCGGTGCAGGCCCTTGCAAACGCAGAGTTTTCGGCCAGAAATCCGTACCCGGGATGAATGGCATCGGCCCCGATTTTTCCTGCCAGTTCAATAATTTTTTCTGCCTGGAGGTAACTTTCGCTGGCAGGAGGAGGGCCAATCCTGTAAGCTTCATCCGCCTGCAGGACGTGCAGTGCATTTCGATCGGCGTCAGAGTAAATGGCCGCCGGGACCAGCCCCATCTGCCGACAGGCCCGTGTTATCCGGACCGCAATCTCTCCCCGGTTTGCAATCAATACCTTCTTCACAGCGGAATATTCCCATGTTTTTTGGGTGGATTCTCATCCCGCTTATTCCTCAGCGAACGCAGACCGGCAATCAGCCTGGGCCGGGTCTGCCTGGGGTAGATGACTTCATCGATATACCCTTTCTCCGCTGCAACGTATGGATTGGCAAACTTGGTCTCATATTCGGACACATAGGATGATCGAAGGTCTGCGGGTACGTCAGAGCTTCCCAACTCCCTGCGGTAAAGAATATTTACGGCACCTTCTGACCCCATGACAGCGATCTCTGCAGTTGGATAGGCAAAGTTCAGGTCCGTCCGGATATGTTTCGACCCCATGACACAGTAAGCACCACCGTAGGCTTTTCGCGTGATTACGGTAATTTTGGGGACGGTGGCTTCTGCCAGAGCATAGAGAAGCTTTGCCCCGTGTTTGATAATGCCGCCGAATTCCTGATCGGTTCCGGGAAGAAAACCGGGAACGTCTTCGAAGATAATCAGCGGAACGTTGAATGCATCACAGAATCTTACGAAACGGGCACCTTTCAGAGAGGCGTTAATATCAAGCGTTCCGGCGAGATGGGCCGGCTGATTGGCCACAATCCCCACGCTCCTTCCCCCCAGCCTGGCGAAGCCTACAACCAGATTTTTGGCATAGTCCCTGTGCACCTCCAGAAAAGTGTCCACATCCATCGATCTCAGAATGATTTCTCTGATGTCATAGGGCTGCTGCGGGTTGTCCGGAATAATCCTGTCGAGAGATGAATCTTCCGGGATGATGGTTTCCAGGAAGGGAAGGGCAGGAGGATCTTCCATGTTGTTGGAGGGGAGGTAGGACAGCAGCTTACGCATCAGCTGCAGGCAGGCTTCGTCACTGGGTACGGTGAAGTGGCATACCCCGGATACTTCAGCGTGCGTTCGAGCTCCTCCGAGCTTCTCCTTGGTCACCTCTTCATGCGTCACGGTCCGAATCACATCGGGACCGGTCACAAACATATAGGCACTTCCCTCTACCATCATGACAAAGTCCGTAATGGCAGGGGAATAGACCGCTCCACCCGCACACGGTCCCATAATGGCCGAAATCTGGGGGATTACACCGGAAGCCAGCGTGTTTCGAAGAAAGATATCGGCATAGCCGGCCAGAGATCCTACCCCTTCCTGGATCCGTGCGCCCCCGGAATCGTTCAGCCCCACGATCGGCGCACCGTTTCTCATGGCCAGATCCATCACCTTGCACACCTTGCGGGCGTTCGACTCAGACATGGTTCCGCCAAAGACGGTAAAATCCTGGGCAAATACATAGACCAGCCGTCCCTCCACGGTGCCATATCCCGTAACCATCCCGTCCCCCGGGACTTTTCTTTCGTTCATACCGAAATCAGTCGCCTGATGAACCACAAACCGATCCAGCTCTTCAAAACTTCCTTCATCCAGAAAAAGCGTGATACGCTCAAGAGCGGTCAGCTTCCCCTGTGTATGCTGGGTTTCGATTCTCTTTGCATCTCCTTCAAGGTACAGGCGCGATCGGCGCTCAAGCTCATCAAATTTCTCTTTTTTGGACATTTCATATATCTTAATCGGGAACCATGGTACGGTCAAGAAGATCCGTCTATCAGTCGTCCACAACACAGGTTACTCTCCTGTGGAGGAGGGGAAAAAATATCCAGCAGCGTACGGTCCGAAATGCTGGTTCAGCCCGCCGAACGTACCGCGGGGACGAGTGTCGGGTGGAGAGCTGGTCCACGACACCCTATCCAGGGGATCAATCCATAGACGAAATGAAGAGCCTTATCAGCACGATCACGGAAGACAGCCTCATTACAGGTCTTCGCTGGACCAGAACTCACTCCCGAATTCACCATGAATGGGAAGGCGAAACAACTCACTCGGACGAGCGTACACAGGATCACCTTATCCTTTCCCTTTCCCGGGCCCAGAGGGTCTGGAACGAGCCTGTTTACACAAAGCGGCTAACTCCGGAACGATGGTCCCAGGCACGGGCAGGTATGGACGATCCCCTTCAGGCTCTTCACTTCCCGCTGGTCAATCTGTCCCCCGGCCCGATTCCCGTCATCTTTACCCACGGGGCCGGGGCGGTCATGGCCCACGAACTTATCGGTCACCCGACCGAAGCTCAAGCCTGGGCCGAAAAGCTTTCCCCGTTCTCCCAGTCTCTGAATTCGACCATCGCCCCCCCCTTTCTGAGTGTCTATGACGACCCGACCCGGGATCATCTCGTCGGCTCATTTTCCATGGACGACGAAGGGTACCAGGCCCGTCGCGCTCCCATCTTACGGCAGGGAAAGCTCATTCACATCCTGGGGGATTACCTCCACAGCCATCTCTTTCCATGTGAGCCCGGAAACGGAAGAGTGGCAAATTACAGCCACTTTCCGACCGCACGAATGTCCAACACCGTCATTGGACCCGGGGAGGACATTGTGGATCCCTCACGGATCATGGGAGCAAAGCGACTCCAGATTCTCAGGCTCCAGGGTGGAAGCTATTCCCCGGATGGAATGGTGACCCTGGCTGTTCGCATGGGCGTGGTCTGGGAAGGGTCTCGTCCCCTGGGAAGGGTTGAAAATACGGTTCTGACGGGACGATTGGACCATCTTCTTGAGGGAATAATGGCAGTGGGAGCTGACCTGCACACTTGCTGGTCCTTCGGGGAGTGCACACGGGGAGGGCAGACACTCCTTGTGGGCGCAGAATCTCCCAATCTTCTTCTGGAAGGTATGGTGATCCTGTGAGCGAATGGGAGCGGACGATACGATCTGAAACAGTTCTGGCCTTTACCTTTCATCATTCCACCCGGCCCATGATACGACAGAGTCATCGGACCCTGGAGGCCTACCGGGTTTTTATAGGCCAGGACCAGGACTTTTCAACGGATGGCAGAGCCCACCCCCCTGATTCTGCCGTCAGTGAAACCGTCACAGAGCCCGCACTTCCCAACGGGCATTTTTCTTTTTTCAAACATTCCATCACACCCGACGTAACCCTATCGTATGCATCACGATACCTTTCCAGATTTCATGAAATCATACGACGGGGAAGTCGGGGCAACTTGAGGCTTAACGAATGGACCCTTCACGAACGGATTACTCATGATACGGTTGCCAACAGTGTCGGGCTTCTCATGCAGGTGGTTCAGAGGTTGAGATCCCTTGCATTCCAGATTTCCTCTCCTACCGGCCTGGTCGACATCTCCCACCCGATGTCCCCGGAAGGCGAAAGTGCAGCTCTGGCAAAACTGGATGCTCTCTGTGACGAACTCACTCGCCCCCCCCTGCCCCCACCCACAACGGGTCGATATCCCGCCATCCTCTCTTCCTATGTCATGTCTGCGATTCTGGAAACGCTTCTTCCTCTTCTGCGAAGCAACTCCCTCCTCTCCTTTTCCCTTCCCGAAGGGTGGGCCCTGGTGGATGATCCCTGCCATCCCCATTCCTTCCAATCGGTCCCCATAGACGCGGAAGGCCGGAGGACTCGCCGGCAGACGATCTGGAAGGGCGAGCGGATTTCGCCGATCACCGACACCGTAACGGCCCGGAGACGCGCCATTCCAGCAACAGCCCACGCGACTCGCCCCACCATGGATGCCCCTCCGATGCCTAACTATCATAACCTTGTACTGGAAGGTCCGGAACAATCCCCGGAAAACGTGCATGCTTCGTGGGGCAAGGGCCTGCACCTTCTCCGCCCCATCCATGTCCATTTCATCGAGAAACACACCCGGCTTCAGGTGATCGCAAGTGCGTACGGGATGGAGGGTGACAAAATTCATTCGTATTACCCTCTTGTCACCTGCAGGTTTACGCTGAGGGATTTCATGAGAAACCTGGTCTCAGCCGTGGGTCCCCTTTCGTTCACTCTGGACTCCTGTCCCCTTGGAGTCCCGCCCTGCTATATCCATAATCTGAATATTTTTTCGTAATTCAGTTTTTTCACATATCAGCCGTACCCCGCAGGACCCGGGCGGGTTCCTGGGCTGTCCGGGGCTCAGGGCTGAACTTGGCCTTTCCAACCTTTTATTTCATTCATGAGTTCGAGCTGTACCCTCTGGATCTCCACCAGCCGCTCCCATTGGTTGAGAAGTAGATGATCCAGTTTCTGGTGCAATTGCCGAATTTCAAGTTCCGCCTTCAGGTTAATCTGATAATCGTGCAGGGCCCGGGCTCGATCCTTGGATTCCTGCCGATTCTGACTCATCATGATGATCGGAGCCTGAATGGCAGCAAGACAGGAAAGGATCAGGTTCAGCAAAATGTAAGGGAAAGGATCAAAGGGCCGGGATAGGATCATGAGGGAATTGATGGCTATCCACAGGGCAAGCACGCATCCGAAGGAAATGATAAACGCCCATGAACCTCCGAAAAGAGCGATATGATCGGATAGACGCTGTCCAAAAGTCAGATTGGATTCATATTCCTGATCCACCCGGGTAGATAGAATTTCATGTTTCGCCACACTATCCAGAACATCCTGTTCAAGCTGTGTAACTTCTCCCTTCTCCTCCATGATCAGAGAACTGACATAGTCATAGCGAAATCGATCGATATCCTCGGAACAGATGTAGCCGTCCGACGACCAGGACGGGTAAGATGCCTTGATGATACTGGCGATTGCAGGACGAAGGATACCGGCATTCGTCAACTCCACTTCACTGCCGCTCCTCCCGCAAATTTGACAAACGTTTGTTTCATTTCCATTTTTTCGCATTCCTGCCTCCTGCCTGGACAATTCTCTTTACGCATGAACTGGTGATTTCTGGAGGCTATCACCCGCTATAGAGCCTGTCAAGAATCCTTGATTCCGGTAAGCAGAACATGGTAACTCCATGGTTCAGAATTTCTCATGATGGCCGCCCGCGCAGCGAGGACGGACGAGGCAGTATTGTTTTCATACGGTGAGGAGGGACGAGCGAGCAGGGAATGAGATGGCGTGAGATTTCAAGCCGCAGTAGATGTCGATCGCATCGTCTGGGATAATCCCGGATTTTGCGATCGGGATCGTTGCGAGGCGCAGAAAATTTCGCCCTATCAGGGACCGCGCAGCGAGGACGGACGAGGCAGTATTGTTTTCATACGGTGAGGAGTGACGAGCGAGCAGGCAATGAGATGGCGTGAGATTTCAAGCCGCAGTAGATGTCGATCGCATAATCTGGGATAATAGTCCCCCGATCGATTCTGCTATATCAGGAGGTCTCATGGGGGTTATTATCGCAGGTCGTTACGAAAAGGACGACTGTGAAGTTCGGATGAATCCATTGGAATCCGGGGTCGAGAGTTGTCTCAATCTCGAAAGTTCCGTCGACAATCTCTATGGTGAACATCTTCGTTCCCAGACATGGGCTGCGATCCAGAGCTTACAGCTGAAGGGAATCGAAGTCACCGTACGGGACCGGGGGGCCATGGACTGGGTACTTCAGGCCAGAATCGAGGCCGCTGCCCGCCGGCTGTTTCCGGACCTCAGCCATTCCATACTCCCGGAGAGGGATGGAGATCCTCCCGAATCCAGGAAAGAAAGGCTCCGTCGTTCCCGGCTTTATCTGCCCGGGAACAACCCGACTCTCATGCTTAATGCTTTTCTCTTTGCTCCGGACGGGATCATCCTCGACCTGGAGGATTCAGTCCACCCATCGGAAAAGGACGCCGCCCGGATTCTGGTCCGGAATGCCCTTCGTGCCATGGATTTTGCGGGAGCGGAGAGAATGGTCAGGATCAACCCTCTTCCTGGAGGCCTGGATGAGATCCTGACCCTCCTTCCCCACGGAATCGACATGATTCTGATACCCAAAGCTGAAGCCGCGGAGGATATAGGACAGGCCGGAGCCTTTATCGACGCTCTGAATCCTGGAAGACCCGTATTTCTCATGCCCATCATTGAAACAGCCCGTGGATTAATGCATGCGTACGACATTGCCCGAAGTCACCCGCGTGTCGCAGCCCTGGCCTTTGGGGCAGAAGACTATACAAGAGACATCGGGGCGGAACGGACACGGGAAGGAAGAGAAACCTTTACCGCTCGCTGCCATCTGGTCGCTGCAGCGAGGGCTGCCGGGATTCAGCCGATTGATACCGTATTTTCCGACGTTGAGGATGAAGAAGGTCTGTTTCTCTCGGTAACCGAAGCCCGCTCTCTTGGATTCGATGGAAAGGGATGCATCCACCCGAGGCAGATTGAGACCATCCACCGGGCACTCAGACCTGCCGAAGAAGAAATCCGTTACGCTATTAAGGTTAAACGAGCCATGGAAGATGCGGAAGCACGAGGGCTTGGTGTAATCTCGATCGGATCAAAAATGGTGGACCCGCCCGTGGTGGCCCGGGCCCTGAAAGTTCTATCCCTGGCCAAAGTCTATGGGATCGATGTAACGTCGATGGACGAGGAGGGTCGTTGATATGAGCGAATTTGTAACAAATAGAGCAGGACGGCGAGTTCCCACCGAAGTCAACGGTATTCCTCAGGTTCCCTATAAGGGAGTTGCTCAGCACATTCCCGATGGAAGGAAGTGGGGAGCACCGATCCCGACCTGTGCCCGAAGTCCCCTGGACAAGCGCGTGAAAGACCTCCGAACCGCGCTGGAAATGGCCGGTTTGAAAGACGGCATGACCATTGGTATTCACCATCATTTTCGAAATGGGGATCTTATTGTAAACCCTCTCTTTGACACGATTGCCGACATGGGGATCCGGGACATCGTCTTTGCGCCTTCAGCCCTCTTTCCATGCCATGAGCCCCTGATCCGCCACCTGGAAAGTGGAGTGATTCACCATATTGAGGGCAGTATGAACGGACCGATCGGCCGGTTCTGCTCCGAGGGAAAGATGCGGGGGATGGGAATTCTTAGATCCCATGGCGGCAGGTACCAGGCCATCCAGGATGGGGAGCTCAAAATTGATATCGGCATTATCCCTGCCCCATGTTCGGACATCATGGGGAATGCCAACGGAGTCAATGGTCCCAGCGCCTGCGGTCCTCTCGGATTTGGTCTGGCAGACAGTCTTTATGCCGACAAGGTGATTCTCATAACAGACCATATCGTCCCCTTCCCCTGTATTCCCTGGGAAATTCAGGGCCAGCATGTGGACTACGTGGTCGTGCTGGATCGAGTCGGGGACCCCTCCCAGATTGTCTCCGGTACCACGAGAATCACAAAAAGCCCCACCCGGCTCCTGATTGCAGAATACGTATCCCGGTTCATCGAAGCTGCAGGGTACCTGGGTCAATCCTTCCAGGCGGGAGCGGGTGGAATCTCCCTCGCATTCATCCAGTTCATGGCACAGCGGATGCGTGAAAAAGGCATCAAGGTGCCCTTCGCCCGCGGAGGGTCCACGCAATATCTGGTGGAGCTTCTTGAGGAAGGTTTGATCGGATCGATTCTGGACGGTCAAAGTTTCGACCTTGCAGGCGTTAAATCCCTGCGGGATCACCCAAACCATGTAGCGACAAGTCCCCTGACCAGCTATAACTACCACTCCAAGGGAAATTTTGCCCCTTACGTTGGCGTGGCAGTCCTTGGCGCAACGGAAGTGGATATCTCCTTCAACGCAAACGTCGTCACCCATTCCGACGGATATCTCCTCCATGGGATCGGCGGATGGCAAAACGCCCTCTTTGCGGACATGACAATCCTCGCCTTTCCCCTCTACCGGGGACGCATCCCGATCATTGTTGAGGAAGTCACCACCTTATGCGGACCCTCCGAGCTGGTCGACGTCATCGTGACCGAGCGCGGCATCGCCATCAACCCCGGAAGGAATGATCTGATTTCAGAGACCCGAAAAAAGGGGCTCCCTATTGTGTCCATTGAAGAACTTCACGATATTGCACTGAAAACCTGTGGGAAACCTCAGGCCCCGCGACTGGACAAAGATCATGCCACCGCAGTCATTAAATGGGTTGACGGAACGGTCATGGATTCCGCGTTCCGGGTACTGAGCCCGGGAGCCTGATCGTGGCCTTTCTCCAGGAAGGTGACGAACTCGTACTCCATAACGGAGAACGGGACCACCATTTTATGCGGTATCGTCCGGGCGGTTCATTTGGAACCCGGAAGGGGCAGATTTCTCTCCCTGAATCGCTGTCGTACGGGGATACACTCACAAGCAGCTCCGGCGTAGTTTTCCACGTGTTACGCCCCACCACAGCGGAGCGGACAATGAAGGTCCGGCGAACGACGACCATAACCTACCCGAAGGATGCAGGATGGATGATCCTCCATTCCAACGTGGTTTCGGGTTGTCGGGTCCTCGAGTGCGGAAGCGGTTCGGGATCCATGACGATCACCCTGGCTACACTGGTCGGCGAAGAAGGGAAGGTATACTCGATTGAACGAAGGGATGACCATCTGGAGAGGGCGCGAGAAAATGTCGAACGGGCTGGACTTTCATCCCGGGTTGAATTTCACCTCCTCGACGCGGCCATCCATGGATTCCCCGTGGAAGGAATGACAACATGCTTCATCGATGTACCTGAACCCTGGACTCTTGTCCGTGCTGCCTGGCAGGTTCTGGAGGGGGGAGCATCCTGGCTCTCCCTGTCTCCCAGTTACAACCAGACTGAACGTCTCGTATCGGTGCTTCAGGGTGAGGGGTTTGTCGATATCGAAACTGTGGAAATTCTGGAACGGAAGATTCTGGTCCGTCCGGGAAAAACTCGTCCTTCCGAACGGAATATCACCCACACCGCATTTCTGACCCGAGCCAGAAAAATCAACACCCCCGTCATGCAAGGTGCAGATCCTGACGTTTCAGAAGCAGATCCGGAGTCAGGGATGGAGGAACGGGAAGAACTCTGATTCAGGTAACGACGATCTGAAATTCTTCGATATGGAGACGGAGATCTTCCTTGTATGTGAAGTTCAGTCTCCCGATGAGAGGGTCTTTAGAACTCGGGAGCCATTCATTTCGGAACGTTTCGATCACAAGAGGGTGGGCTTTCACCATGACGTTGTCGACCATGGGGCCAGCTGCCTTTTTGATTTCATTGTAAAGTTCCAGGCAGACCATGGTCAGGTTTTTAATTCGACCGGATCCCGAGCAGTATTCACAGGAAGAAGTCAGCTGTGCAACGACATTTTCCTTGGTTCGTTTTCGTGTCATTTCCACAAGGCCGAAAGAGGAGATCGCCAGCAATTTTGAGTGCGCACGGTCTTTGATCAACTCCTCTTCCAGCTTCTCCAACACAGCTTTACGGTGATTCTCCCGTTCCATATCGATAAGATCCAGGACAAGAATCCCTCCGAGGTTACGGAGGCGGATCTGCCGCACAATTTCCGAGACAGCCTCCAGATTGGTTCGATAGGCAGTATCTTCCAGGTCACCCCTTGAAATAAATTTACCTGAATTCACATCGATAGCCACAAGGGCTTCCGTCTGGTTTATTACGAGATAACCTCCATGTTTAAGCCATACTTTGGGTTTCATGGCTTTCGATATCTCTTTTTCGATATCGTGCATCTCAAAGAGCGGAAGAGGAGCTTCGTGCAGGCGCACTTCAGGCGGCGAGTGAGATGGAACGAGTTTTAAAAAGGTATTGATTTCTTCAAAGGCGAGTCGGTCATCGACTACGATGCGAGCCAGATCTTCGGTCGCCATATCCCGGACCAGTTTGAGAGGTAATGGAAGTTCCTTGTGGAGAAGGGACGGGACCGGAGCCCGCGAACTCTTTTCATGGATGGATTGCCAGAGGTTCTTCAAATAGGCGGCGTCGGTCTCAAGGTTCTCCCTTGAAACCCGATCTGCTGCCGTTCTGATGATAATCCCTCCGTTGATCGAGTCCGCCAGTTCCTGGGCAATGGTCTTTAACCGCTTTCTCTCATCATGATCCTCGATCTTCTTGGATACACCGACGAAGGATCGGCCAGGAATGAAAACCATATATTTCCCTGGAAGGGCCAGCTGACTGGTGACTCTTGGCCCTTTGTTGGGCAGGGGGTCCCGAATGACCTGCACAACAATGGATTGTCCGGTTCTGAGAAGAGCTGATATGGACTGGCGGGATCGTGAACGGTGGTTCTCCTCGTCTGTTTTAAAGATCTCTTCCCAGGAATCAGCATCCTCAACAACGTCATCGACGTACAGGAACCCATCCCGCTCGTGGCCCATATTGACAAAAGCGCAGGAAATTCCCGGCACGATTTTTCGGACTGAGACCCTGTAGATATTTCCCACGATGGACCGCTGCTCTGGAAACTCGACAAAGAGCTCCACGAGCTTTCCCTCCTCCACCAGGGCCGCCCGGGTAAGGCCGGGCGTAATATTGAAGTAAAGTTCGCACCTCACTGGGCACCAAACCGATGAGCGGACACGTTCATCATGAGACCGAGCCCGATATAACAGGTGACGAGGAAACTTCCCCCATACGACATGAAGGGAAGAGGAATTCCCGTGATGGGAACCATAGCGGCGACCATGGCAATATTATAAACGACATGAAAAATAAAGAATGCAAGAATTAAACAGACAAGGAGGGCTCCTTCTGACTCCCCTGCCTGCAGAGACACAAGCAGACCCCGAAAAAGAATAAAAAAGTAGAGCAGGAGAAGAACAGCGATTCCGATAAAACCTCTTTGTTCGGCAAAGACCGCAACGATAAAGTCAGTGTACTGAGCGGGAAGAAATCGCAGCTGTCCCTGGGTGCTTGATTCAAAACCTCTGCCTGTTATCCGTCCCGATCCGATGGCAATCAGCGATTGCTGCACCTGATAACGGTAATTGGCAGGGGCCCGTTCAGGAAAGAAGAATGTCAGGACTCTCTGCTTCTGATACGGTTTGAGAAGAAAAAACCAGGAAAGCAGAACAATTCCGGCAAGCCCGGCCAGGGCATAAAATATCTTCCGAAGGGGCATGGGGCTTAAGAAATAAGCCATTAGAAGAATTGCCGACAGGGAGGCTGCAGAACCCAGGTCGGGTTGAAATATAATCAGGACAAGAGGGGGCAGTACAACCGCGAGGGGCATCCAGGAACGAAATCGTTCCCGACGGATCAGAATAGGGACCAGGATCAGACACAGCACAATCTTCAGCCCTTCTGAGGGCTGGAGGTTAACCGGCCCGAGATGAAACCATGATCTGGCTCCATGGATCTCTCTTCCCGCCATCAGGACAAGGAGAAGCAGGATAAGGTTCAGCCCATAGAAGAGATGGGAGATCCGAATCCAAACAAGATGATGGACGCTCGTCACGAGGATCATCAGGATCAGGCCTGCCACGGTAAAAAGGGCCTGACGGGTAAAGAGCTGGGGAGAACCGTGAAAAAAAATCCACAGAGACATGGCATTGATAAGAAGAGCCGGGATCAGGAGGTATAGATCAAGACGTTTCATGAGGGTGGTGATAATGCCATGCGGAGAAGCCTCGCAGCGATGGGAGCTGCCACTTCAGAACCATGGCCGGCGTTTTCCACTATAACGCAAACCGCGACTTCCGGATGATCGGATGGTGCAAACCCGGCGAACCATGAATGTTCTTTCAGATAGGGTTGTCCCTCAACTTCCCGCATGACCTGAGCGGTTCCCGTTTTTCCGCTTACCAGGGGGATACCGTAGATACCATGGGCCGTGCCCCTCGGTGATTCGACCACATCTTTCAGGGCCTTAAGGACGATTTTCAGGGACTCCGGATCAAGATTCATGTCCCGGTACTCTGTCTTCTTGTCCGGAAGAAATCTTGGTCTGGGCACATTTCCCTGATTGGCAAGGCCGGCATAGAGCGTTGCCATCTGGAGAGGTGTCACGAGAACCGGTCCCTGACCAATGCCTACGGAAATGGTCTCACCGGGAATCCATGGAATTTTTCGAACATCAAGGCTCCAGGCTTCATCCGGAACAAGACCCGATGATTCCTGAGGAAAATCGATCCCGGTGATCGTACCCAACCCGCAGGATCGCATCCAGGAAGCCAGAGTGTTGATGCCCGAATTTCTGGCAAGAACATAAAAATACGTATCACAGGAACGTTCAAGGGCCAGTTCCAGATTCACCACCCCATGCCCCCCCCTCTGCCAGCATCGGTAGAAATGGTCACCCAGACGATAGCCGCCCGCACACGTCACCGTCTGCTGGGGCGTAATCCGACCGGAACTCAAGGCATTGGCGGCGAGAAAGGGTTTGATAAGGGATCCAGGCGGGTAGAGACCCTTAACACAGCGATCCAGCAGCGGGTTTCCCGGGTCATTGATCAGGCCTTTCCATTGAGCTCGAGTCAATCCGGTCAGGAAGAGATTGGGATCATATTGAGGAAGTGAAAGGTAAACCAGTATTTCCCCATTCAACTTCATGAGGACAACACTTCCTGTCTTTCCCTCCATGAGTTTCGCCGCCTCTTCCTGGACTCGTGCATTAAGGGAAACTCTAAGAGTATCGCCGGTTCGATCGGGAGTCCGAAGAAAACGGTTGATCTCTTTTTCGGTAGCATCAACAACCACCAGCCATTCCCCTGCCTCGCCACGGAGCTGGCGATCGTAAAACTGCTCCAGTCCGGTTTTCCCGATCTGATCTCCGGCTGTTAAAGATTCGTTTTCAGACAGGTCTGACAGTGACACATCGCCCACATATCCAAGTGCGTGACAGAAGAGGTTTCCCTTAGGGTAGTGGCGGGAGAGTGCCTGTTGAATGAAAAACTGCGGGTAATAGAATCTTCTGGATTCGATGAGTCCCAGTTCCTCGATGGACAGGTTGCGGAGGAGGGTGACCGGGATGTAGGGGGATCGAGAATTCCACTCCCTGGATCTCCGATCAATCTCCTCCGATCGATGGGGAAGGAGAGCCCGCAGGACCTCTGCAAGATGTATCAGCGTCTGTCGATCGGCACCATAAACATCCAGATGAAAAGTCAGGATTCTCGATCCTATCGTAATCCCATCCGATCCGATGACCAGACCTCGTTGAGGCTGGATACGAACATACCGTGTCGTATTGTTTTCTGCCCGGATCTCATAATCACTTCCCCGGATCAGCTGCAGTTCGCCATAACGCACCAGGAGCAGACCGAAGACAATCCCCAGAAATACCTGCATGATCCTCAGACGGTCAGAGAAGGTTTCCACAATAATCCCGCAAGTATGGATCCGACTGCCAGGCTCGGAAGGCCGAAAGGAAAGGCAATATCTCCCGCCAGGGTTCCGGTGATCAGAAACCAGATACCCAGGGAAATCAGGAAAATAATCCCTGACGTAATGATGACGGTCCATCGAGACCGGATATTCATCTGATACCCGGCACGAACACCCAGATAGGCACAGGGAAGATAAAAGGCACACATGGAACCCACAGGCATTCCAAAGAGAATATCGATGAGAAAACTTGCGGCAAGACCGACATAGATAATGCCGGAACCCTTGCATGTCAGTCCTACTGTGACAATCGCAGGAGCCAGAAGTTCGATCCAGGCCCCCTGAGGCCATACCACGGAAAGCACAAGGCTTCCACAAAGCGCCAGAATTATCAGATAGAGAGGAGGAGCAATCATGTCTGCCCTTCTCCTTCGGATGAAAAGACAAACATGACATCAAGCAGGGGATAGACGACGGATGGTTCAAGGACCGCAGTCAGGGAAAACTCATCCCGCTGAACGGAAAGGACACGGCCAACGATCATTCCCTCCGGAAAGATACCGTCCCGACCGTCCGAAATCAGGAGATCCTCCGTCAGCACGGATGATGTCGCCGGGAGGTATTGAAGCTGGAGATATCCATTTCCCAACCCGCGCACAATACCGTGCTCTCCATTCCTGCTGTCCACAACAGACACGCTGGCCAGCGGATTTGTGATGGGGAGAACCTGACTGACCATCAGCCCGGGACGCACCACCATCCCCACAAGGCCCTGTCCCGAGACCACGACACTGTTTCTGCGAATTCCCGAGGTTGATCCCCGGTTGATGGTAATCATGGGACCGTTCGTGATGACACGAACCAGAATCCCTTCCCGATCCTTTCCCTGGAAGGTGACCAATTCCTGCTCCGAACGCACGGTAAGAAGCTGAAGAGTTAAAAGGTTGACCTGGTTTTGGAGATCGATCTTCTCCTTTTGAAGTTCTTCAATAATCTGTTGTCTCTCCCGGTCACGAAGATATTCGTTCCGAAAATCAGTATAAGAATGACTTACCCACGAAACAGCTCTCAGGGGAATACTGACAAGGTTCAGGGAGATCTCGGCAAGAAATTCACGTTGAACCCGGGTGGCAAGGATGAGAACACCCAGGAGAAGAGCGAGAAGAAAATGAAATTCTGGAGGTGCTTTACGGAATCGCAATTCGTCTCAAGAGTTGAAAATCCACCAGCATCTGACCGGTTCCCAGTGCAACACAGGCCAGGGGATTTTCTGCAACCGAGACAGGGAGGCCCGTTTCTTCCCGCAAACGCTGATCGAGATTTTTAAGAAGAGAACCCCCTCCACCGATAATGATACCCTTGTCCATAATATCGGCTGAAAGCTCAGGAGGCGTGCGTTCCAGGGTCACCTTTACGGTTTCAACAATGGTACCCACCACTTCAGCAAGTGCTTCCCGAATCTCCTCATCCGTAACCTGGATTGACTTGGGAATCCCTTCCACCAGGTCACGGCCCTTGATTTCCATTGTAAGAGGCTTGTCCAGGGGGAAGGCGCTCCCTATTTCCATCTTCACCTGTTCCGCTGTTCTCTCTCCAATCAGCAGATTGTACTTCTTCTTCAGGTACTGGATGATCGACTGATCCATTTCGTTTCCAGCAATACGGACGGAACGTGAGTACACGATCCCGGCAAGGGAAATCACGGCCACGTCGGTCGTTCCTCCACCAATGTCCACAATCATATTGCCGGAGGGTTCCACAATGGGCAGACCGGCCCCGATGGCGGCCGCCATAGCCTGCTCAATCAGATAGACTTCCGAAGCCCCTGCCTTCATGGCAGAATCCTTCACTGCCCGTTTTTCCACCTGCGTGATTTCCGCGGGCACGGAGATCACGATTCTGGGCCGCATGAGATAAGAACGGCCATGGGCTTTTCGAATAAAATACTGGAGCATCTGTTCTGTAACTTCAAAGTCGGCGATCACGCCATCTTTCATGGGACGGATGGCAATGATATTCCCGGGAGTGCGGCCAAGCATTTCCTTGGCCTCGATGCCCACAGCTTCGACTTTATTAGTGACTGTATTCTTTGCCACGATGGAGGGTTCCTCAACCACAATCCCTCTCCCCTTGGCAAAGACCAGCGTATTGGCCGTGCCCAGATCAATAGCCAGGTCGTTCGAAAAGAGCTTGAATAGGAAAGAAAGCATTTCAATATTCCTCGATTAATACCTGTTTTCGCACGACCGTCTCCCCTCCCGAAGCATTGGATGCCTTGATGCTGATTTCATTCATCCCCAGAGAATTAAAGGTAATGACGTGAGTAAAGGATCCATCCGGCTTGATTTCGACTTTTTCCCCGTTAATTTCCACGTGAGCCCCGGATTCCACTATTCCCTTGATCACACATACCCGGGCAATGACCTCGATCGAACCAATATCAATTTTGGGAGGTTCGGCTCTCCGTACTTCCAGATCGGAAGGTGGTACGAGACGGAATTTTTTCGGAACGGAGTAAACTCCATCCTGACCCTTCTCATCGACACCCGCCACACGCCAGTAATAGTCCCCGACCGCCGTAATTTTCAATTGAACGAAGGTCTTGGTACGGGTAAAATCACCATAGTCCAGAAGCTTTGTAAAGAATTGGGTTTTGGAGATCTGAACGTGATACTTCAAAGCCCCTTCTACCCTGCCCCACTCAAGGCGAACCCCTTCACGCGATGTACTGCTAAAGGACCGGTTATCCGCGGGCGACAGGATGGGCGGAGATGGCAAAACCCTGGTCCGGTTCACGACTCGATTTCCCGCGACCTGGAGACGTTCCCTCTCTCCGATATTGGTCGTCTCCTCACCAATTTGAACCGTACCCCCTTCACCACCCAGGATCGTCGCCGACCCTCCCTTCTGGCTGTCGGTCGTAATCTCGGCTACGGTCTGCTGGTTCAGGTTTGCGAAGAGAGCGGGGGTTTCGACTCCAGCTCCGGTGGATTGAGTGAAGATATTTATTTCACCCATTACCATCCTTATCTTGGGCTTTCCACCTTCTATTCCCTCCCGTTTGGACGTAACCTCGTAGAGCGTGTCCGAACCGAGCTTCAGGACAATATTTCCAACGGTAATTTCTGCTGCGCCATTTTTTCCTGTCTTTACAAAATCCCCTTCAAAGAGATCGTCTCGCGGTTTCGCCGACTCCCAGATTCCCTGGCCTCTTCGCTGAAGCTCCACCTTCCCTTCCAGTCGCATGATCTTTGCGTCCGGGTTTCTCTCCTCCCCTCTGGCCGCGTTCAATATCCTCGATGCAGCCGACGATGCTTCTTTGGATTTCGCCATGGCTTCAGGATACTGATTTGTATTATAGAAATTCTGGGCTTCCTGTATGTTTGTCTGGATCTCGACATATTCCGTTCGCAACTCAGCAAAATTCGTCAGCTGCGAAATTCTGTCCGCCATTTCCTGAGATTTTTTGATGGCGATTCTAGCCTTGGTTTTCGGTGACTGGAAATACGTTGTTCCTAAATAGACAGCGAGCGCTCCCACGGCGAGTAAAATGATAATAAGGACAAATTTTTTTACCTTTTCAATGGGAATAAGGTACCAGTCGAGGTCCTCGCCGAAAGTGTGCTTTCTTTTCTTAGCCATCTATCCCTTGACTTCCCCCCGAACAGGAACGGTCATTGTCCGATAATGCGCGTCGGGATAATCGCACTCAATGGTCATCGTTCCATTAAAGGGCCCGGACGGTGCATCGTCCAGCATCTTAACGTGAATACGGTACTGTTTATTCGGTGCCATCTCTTCGATTTCAAAGGAAAGGAAGGGAAGGTCGGAAGTGACGCTTTTCACTTTCAGGGAAGGCGTGTCCCCGGAATCGATGACCAGAACGCTGCGATGAAAATCTTTTCCGGCCGGGGTCGGACCTGATGTAAGAACCGGAGGTGAAACCATGACCGCGGGCCGAACCAGACCAAGCAGTCGCAGGGTTATCGTGGGTACCTTGGGTTCATTCGTCTTCATGGTCACGGTCGCATTAACCGTTCCCACAGGAGCCTCCGGACCCACATCGACCTGGACTTCATACTGTTTATTGGGATAGGTTGGATCCCTTTCACTGTCAGGAAGCTGCCGAATTTTGACCTTAATGTAGTCCTGGTCAGGTTTGGGATCACTGATGGTAAAGTCGTTGCCGGCCTGTTCCGTAACCACGGTAACCGTTTTCGTGATAGGTTCACGTTCCAGTTTGGTAAACCGGATACTGGATTTGGGGATAACAGAGACAATCGTTTTCACATTGGCCCGCAGATAGAGCTTCATATAAGGAATTTCAGCGTCGTTGCTCTCAATTGTGATCGTCCATGAATTAGGTCCGGAATAGTCCTTCGTATCGAGTTTGGCGTGGACTTTCCCTTCTTTTCCCGGTTCAATGATCTTGTCAAAGCTGGCAATCGTGCAGCCGCAGGACGGCCGGGCATCGGAAATGACAAGGTTTTCAGTTCCTGTATTCCTGATGATGAAATCGGCTTCAACAACCTCTCCACGGATCACTTCGCCGAAATCAGCGGTAGATTTTTCAATCGACAATTTAGGTGCTTTTTCGGCTGCGCAAAGCATGGTGGCGGCAATCAGAACAAGTATGGCTAGAACGGCAGTGCGACGCATGAATATACCTCCGCTGCAAGTGAAGTGAAATCCATTATACTAAAGGTGGCCCATCTTGACAATGTCGCGAGGGGCAAATTACTATGGTGCGATGAAGAAGAATCTGGGGTACATGCTTCTGGAGTCGAACCTGATCGATGAAATCCAGATGAAGATTGCGCTGGAAGACCAGAAGCGCACTGGAAAACGGTTCGGCAGCACCCTGGTGGATCTTAAATTCATCGATGAAAATGTGCTGGCTGCATTCTTAAGCAAGCAGATGGACATACCCTGCATCAACATCATGCATGTCGACGTATCCCCCAGGGCCAAAGACCTGGTTCCGTACAAAGTTGCAAAGGAGTGCGAAGCCGTACCCATCAAAATTGACCAGGGGCGACTCTATGTCGCCATGGTTGATCCTACCGACATCAACCTGATCTCAAAGCTGGAAGAGGCGGCAGAAAGGCCGGTTACCCCCTTTATTGCACCACAATCTTCAATCGACACCAAGCTGCAGCAGGTTTATTTCACCTCCCATGAAACCCTTGATGAGGATAATCCCATGTTCACGGACATTATTAATGAAGTGGAGGGATTATCTCACTTTCAGGAACGGCTTTCCTCCATTGAGGATGAGTTGAAAGATATCCGTAAACTCTTGAAGAAGGTGCTGGCCAGACTCTCCGGGGACAAGCTCTGATGTATGCGGTATCCAGAGAAATCGACTTTTCTTCTGCCCATGCCATCCGGGACCACCAGGGCGGATGTCAACACATGCATGGTCACAATTACCGTTTGACGGTTGTAGTAAAATCAGAGACCCTGAATTCCATGGGAATGGTGATTGACTTCAAGGATCTGAATGAAATATTAAAGTCTGTCGTCCGATCCTTCGATCATGCCGTTCTTAACGAGGTCCCGCCCTTTGATCATATGAATCCAACGGCGGAAAACATGGCCCGATACTTTTTTGAGCAGATCGAGTCAAAAGTTACACATTCGGGAATTCAGGTAGAGCGTGTGGAGCTCAGGGAAACTCCAACAGCCTGCGCCTATTACATGAGGACATAAGGCGGACGAAACGCCCGCTGTACGCTTGGGAAGAGGAGGGAGAGGAATGAGACGATCGAGGTCATCGAGGAGGAAGTCATGATTTTGAGGGCATTTTTTATCGCGCTTTCCCGAAGTAACGTCCTGAAGAAGTTTTTCACACATTCAAAGCTGGCCCAGCGAGCCTCCAAGCGGTTTATCGCCGGATTGACGATTGAGGATGCAATTCCGGCAGTCAAGGTACTGAATGAAAATGGAATAACTGCGACGATGGACTTTCTGGGTGAAAACGTGGAGACCGAGGCAGAGGCAAAAGAGGCCGCGGATGAAGTCATTCGAATCCTTAATGCCCAGGCGGAAGCGGGAATCGAAGGCAACGTCTCCATCAAATTGACTCAGATGGGTTTTGACCTGGGGGATGAATTCTGTACTTCCAATATTGAAAGAATCATTGCGCGCGCAAAAGAGCTGAAGAGTTTTGTGCGCATTGACATGGAAGGCTCGGACTGCACCCAGCGCACGCTGGACATCTTCTACAACCTTAGAAGCCGCTACGACAATGTCGGAATCGTAATCCAGTCCTATCTCTATCGAAGTGAAGAGGACATTCGCCAGATCATTTCCCGGGGCGGGGTTGTCCGGCTCTGCAAGGGTGCTTACCGGGAGCCAAAGACGGTCGCCTTCCAGAAAAAGAGTGATTCCGACGCAAACTTTGTCAAACTCACCAAACTTCTTCTCGACAGCGGCCTCTATCACGGAATTGCCACTCACGACGAAAAGATGATTCAGGCCACGATTGACTATGTTCGCGAAAAGAAGATCGATGTAAACACCTTCGAGTTTCAGATGCTCTATGGAATCCGAAGAGATCTTCAGAAAAAGCTCGTGGAAGACGGCTACCGCATGCGGGTTTATGTGCCCTACGGGCACCAGTGGTATCCCTACTTTATGAGGAGATTGGCGGAACGCCCCGCGAACCTGATCTTTCTGCTGAAAAACATTATCAGGCCATGATTCTGGTAGCCGCCGGCATTCTCTCGCGCGGCGACACAATTCTTCTGGGCCGTCGTCTTCCCGGCTCCCACCTGGCCGGATTGTGGGAATTTCCCGGCGGAAAAATCCATACGGGCGAAACACCCCGGGAAGCCCTGGATCGAGAACTGAAGGAAGAACTGGGAATCGACGTTGTGGATGCGGAGCCCGTTACCTTTTCTTATTACCGATACCCCGAAAAGGAAGTATTGATTCTATTCTTCCAGGTGACATTCAGGGGCGAACCCGCTTCGCTCCATTACGAAGAACTCTGCTGGGTTCCCATCCCCGAACTGCGGACGCTCCCCATGCCTCCCGCAGACAAACCGATTCTTTCTTTTCTTACGGGAGAAAAGACACGTTACCCCGGACCATGAAATTCACCTTTGTTCTTGAGTCCTGTGAAGTCAGCGGCGGGGTCCGCATTGTCCTCTCCCTGGCGGGAGAGCTGAACCGACGCGGCCACAGGGCCTGGATCGTATCCCGGACCCCACCGCCGGACTGGTACCCGATGGATATGATCCCCTTTCTCGAGGTTCACGACCTTGACCCGGAACGGTTCCCGGAGGCCGATGTCGGTATTGCCACGTTCTATACGACGATCGATCCTGTTTCACGATGCAGGAAATTTGCGAGGAAGGCGCACCTCTGCCAGGGGTATGAGGGAATCCAGGCCTTTCTCTCAAACCAGAAAGAGGCGATTGAGCGGGCCTACTCCACCCCGATGGAGCGGTGGGTGGTTGCCCCGCATCTTGCGGAGATTATACGATCCCGACATGGAATCGAGGCCCATACGATCGGCCAGTTTTTAAATCACAAGGATTTTCACCCCTCTCCTACACCTCTACTTCCGGCCCGCCTACTCCGAATGGCCGTAGTCGGGTACTTCGAGGCGGAATTCAAAGGTGTGTCCTTTATTCTCAAAACCCTGTCGGACTGGCAGGGGAACTTCCCGTTCGAGGTGTTCCGGGTATCCCTGACCCCCATCACGGAAGAGGAAAGAGATTTGAAGGTAACTGACACGTTTTTCCGCGGACTTTCGCATCGCGAAATGGGAAACCTCTATCGGTCCTGTCACCTGATGGTACACGCACCCGACACCACGGAAGGATTTGGACTCCCCCCCCTCGAGGCAGCCCTCTGCGGATGCATCCCGGTGGTCAGTGACATCCCCTCCTATAAGCCCTATCCCGCCCTGCCACGGTTTCCTGCCCGGGATCCGGACGCTCTGCGTGACCTGTTGACGGAAATTGTCAAAGACCCGGTTTGCTTCCGGGAGAGCCTGGCCCCCCTCCAGGAACAGTTGCAAACCATGACGGTGGAACGTGTCACGGATCGCCTGATGGAAAGGCTCTCTGTTCTTACTTGATTGCACCCTTTCGATCGACCAACTTCCCGGTTTTTGGATCGAGATAACGGGGACAAGAGGGGTAATCACCGATTTTCAGGTTCCTGGAGGGATCATCCAGAGGTTTCATGGGAAAATGAACACAGAAGAGATCGTTCGAAGTCGATGCCTCTATATAGATCCTCGCATAGGCGCGCTGAAATTCCTGATATTTTTTATTTGCTGCCATTCCACTGTAAAGGATCGCCACACATAGAGGTACCAGAGCCCACTTTCTTCCATGGAGAGAAAACAGAATCAGGGCAAGGACGAAGGGGACAATAAAAAACCTTCCGCTGAATTGCTCCGGTGTAATCAACAGTGATCCGTTGTATCCGAGCATTCCCCAATAAGAGAGAATGCAAAGAAAGATCATGAAGAGAAATATGCCCCGCACACGCCACGTTTTCAAGGAAAAGATCGAATAGAGAAATAGAAGAATGCCTGTTACCGTTGGGCCCGGACGCAATAAACTCTGGAACCAGAACGATTCAAGAAAGGTAAGGATGGATTGGACTGCGTACTGGAACTGGAATCCATGAAGGTCCGAAGATGATCCCAGCGGGACAAGGAACGTTCGGATAAGCCAGTATGTTCCTCCCAGGACAACAAAACCGCTTAGAGAAGCTACCATCGTCTTCTTTTGTATCCGATGCGTAGCATAAAGAAAGAAGGGTAAGATAATACCCAGAAGGGCAATTTCTTTGGAAAACCAGGCAATACCAAGCATAAAACCCGCTGATGCCCCCTTTCCCTTTATCATCAACAGGTAGGCCAACAAAATGAACAAAAGGACCAGGATATCGAACATGGTCGGGAACCACTGCGCTGACATCATCATCCCTGCTGAGAAGAAATAGATGACAGGCATGATCCACATGTTTATTTCCCGGTGAAGAAATCTGTTTTCCCTGGAGAATATCTTTTTCGTGGCAAGAAGTAAGAAAAAATAAGCCAGGATAATCAATCCGGTATTTAGGGTCTGCTGAAAAAGTCTACGATCGACCTTATCCCACTGGTAATTATAGGGTTAATGTGATATAATGATCTGATAAACCATGTCAAAATGCACGAAAAACAGCCCAATAGTCCAAAAACCCT